>Ga0206868_10040_pt1 | contig 27170 bp, 15 predicted proteins | sample Alteio_BWOrgCont_38_FD_152901 | JGI IMG/M metagenome (GOLD analysis project Ga0206868, IMG submission 152901) | Enriched cells from forest soil in Barre Woods Harvard Forest LTER site, Petersham, Massachusetts, United States -... | ecosystem: Environmental > Terrestrial > Soil > Temperate forest >... | reverse complement strand
CCAGAAGGCGCTGCAAATCGCCCCGCGCTATGCAGAAGCATACAACAACCTTGGTAATGCGCTGCTTCAAAAAGGTTCTGTCAACGAAGCCATTGCCCAATTTCGATTGGCCTTGCAAATCAATCCTGATTTTGAGGAAGCCTGCTACAATCTCGGCAACGCGTTGCTTCAAAAGGGCGACACGGACGGAGCCATTGCTTGTTTCCGGCAGGCACTGCAAATCAATCCTGGCGACGCGGGCACGCTCAATAACCTTGGTAACGCATTGCTTCAAAAAGGCGATGTGGACGGAGCCATTGCACAATTTCGGTTGGCCTTGCAAATGGATCCTGATTTTGCGGAAGTTTGCTATAATCTTGGCAACGCTCTTCTCCAAAAGGGGAGCGTGGACGAAGCCATCGCCTGTTTTCAAAAGGCACTGCAAATCAAATCTGATTTTGCGGAAGCTTGCTATGGCCTTGGTAATGCATGGCTTCAAAAGGGGAATCTGGATAAATCGATCGCTTATTATCAGCAGGCACTAGAGATTAATCCCGACTACGCAAAAGCCCAAAACAAACTTGGCAACGCTCTCTACCAACAGGGCAAAGTGAACGAAGCCATCTCCTGCTTCCAAAAGGCACTCCAAATCAATCCGGGTTATCTTGAGGCCCATGTCAATCTTGGCGATGCGCTGCGCCAAACGGGAAACATCAAAGACGCAATTGCACATTACCAAAAAGCGTTGGAACTGTCGCAAGCAGCCGGGCAGCAGGACGTTGCAAAGCGGCTGAACGCCGAGTTGCATTCCCTTTCTGAAAAATGAAATAATAAAATTATGAAAGCGCTACTGTTAACGAGGATGCGTTCTGCATAACATTGGGCCTCGAAATGGCAGTTGCGAACGCACAAAGGCAGGGAGAAACAGATTTGGTTCAAAAAACCAGGCGCTTCTGGAACTTTACCTGGCGCACAAACCCTATCACGAATTGAATCATTCTGAAATTGCTTTGACCCGATTTATTACGGCTGCTATTAGAATCACGATCAACTTGGGCAACGATGCGTAGCATTTCTCCAACCAAAATTCTTCTTGCATTGGCCATGGCAGGAATCGCCGGGTTGGGCGTTCTTTGGTGGATGTGTGTGCATAATGACGGGATCGCTTTTCTTCCCCAACGGCCCGGTGCCGAATGGATCCTATATTCCAGTTTTTTATCCGGAGGAGAAGTGCAGCGCCGTATCCCCCTCGAGGAGGCAGCCTTTCAATTCACTTTTAATTTGGACGCATCCCCATCAAGGGCCCTTGTCAACGTCTGCGCATTCAAAAATTTTGACGTAATGGTGAACGGGCAACCGGCTCAAAATATCATTCACACCGGTGAGAATTGGAAATCTCCTTCGACGTTGGACATCACTAAATCGCTCCACGGCGGCACAAATGAAATCGTGGTTTTAGTTAAAAATTCTCAAGGGCCTCCCGCGCTTTGGCTGCAGTTTCACGCGGGGCTTGTGTCGTTTGGTACGGATAAGAATTGGTTGGTTTCACAGGCCGCCTCTCCATGGCAAAACGCCGTTGCAGCCACACAACCTCCGGCGATGACGCCCGGGACATTTTATGTGCAAGAAACAATGTTCGCTTCAATGACGAAAGCTTGGCCTCTTTTATTACTATTTTGCGCCGTCTCCGTGATTTCAGTATTCGCCGTGGATTCGTGGCTGCGAAAATATCCGAACGCCGATTCCACAAAACTGGTTTATGCGTTTTTGGTTCTTGTGATTATCGCGCGGATCGCACTCTTCATTAATGATGTGCCGCAATTGTCAAACCTTGCGGGCTTCGATGTGGTGCCTCATGAACAATATGTCCAATTTATTCAAGAAAAACATGCCTTGCCATCTGCCGCTGACGGTTGGGAAATGTACCAGCCTCCTCTTTATTACATTTGCGGAGCCGGATTGCTCAATGCCGTGGGATTATCAACACATGACCGCGCCGCCGCTTTTGTTTTACGAAGTATAAACGGCCTTGCCGGATTGATTCAATGCGTGTTGTCCTTGTTGTGCCTTCGGTTGCTCTTTCCCCAAAATGCTGGCGCGCAAGCGGCCGGTTTATTGATTGCCTCCTTTATACCGCCTCAATTGTTCCTTTCGGATTACGTCACTAATGAACTGCTGTCAGGCCTCTTTGCAACCGCCGCTTTCTATTTTCTTTTACAAATCATCCGGAAGGAGAACGAAAATTTTCTTTTATATTTTGGCTTGGGCGCGGCTTTGGGCGCGGCATTGTTAACCAAATCCTCATCGCTGCTCCTGCTGCCACCTATTCTCCTGGCATTGTGGCTGCGTTTCCTTTGGTATCGTCGCCCTTTTCACGATTGGTTGTGGTTCACCGGCATCTTCCTGGTTTCTTGCATGATGATTTGTGGTTTTTTTTACGGAAAAAACTGGTGGCAATACGGCGAACTGATGAAGGGGAATTGGGCATCCTTTTCACAATACCCCGGTTTTAGAACCTATGCCTGGTATTGCCGCTTCGGGCGCGTTTTCGTTGCGCCCTTATTTGGCGGACTATGGAGTTTCGGGGATGGATTTTATTCCACCCTGTGGGGCGACGGGTTGGTCGGTGGGGCGTCTTCTTTGGCTACTCGGCCGCCGTGGAATTACAGCCTCATGGATTCAGGATTTGCATGCTCAGCGATGATTTCCATCATTTTTTTCATTGGGTTCGCCATTGCCATGTTCAGGTTTGTGCAAGAGCGCGGTATCGAGTGGATCATAATGCCTGCGATATTGGTCTTATTTGGGTTCGCCATTCTATTTATGACCTTGCGCGTTCCTGCCTATGCCCAGGCCAAAGCGTTTTATGGTCTTCCCGCCTTCTTTCCATTCATCGCGGTGACAGTGGCGGGATGGGATTGGCTGAGCAGGAAAAATCCTGTCTTGAGGAAGGTGCTTTGGGTTATGTTGCTTGTTTGGACAACCACAGTCTTTGGTTCTTTTTGGATTCGATCCGGAAACCCTCAAACTTATTTGGACCGTGGTATCGCCCAATTTGATCGGCAGAATTACGATGAAAGCGCTCGATGCTTTTCCATGGCCGCGCGACTAATAGAAATTCCCGATCGTTCGTCGGATGATCCTGCATTCGCGCTAATGGATGGTGTAGCCCGTCTTTATCTGGGACAACTTTGCGGACAGGATGGAAATGTCGTCGGCGCCATTTCGAATTACCAGAAGGCGCTGCAAATCGCCCCGCGCTATGCAGAAGCATACAACAACCTTGGTAATGCGCTGCTTCAAAAAGGTTCTGTCAACGAAGCCATTGCCCAATTTCGATTGGCCTTGCAAATCAATCCTGATTTTGAGGAAGCCTGCTACAATCTCGGCAACGCGTTGCTTCAAAAGGGCGACACGGACGGAGCCATTGCTTGTTTCCGGCAGGCACTGCAAATCAATCCTGGCGACGCGGGCACGCTCAATAACCTTGGTAACGCATTGCTTCAAAAAGGCGATGTGGACGGAGCCATTGCACAATTTCGGTTGGCCTTGCAAATGGATCCTGATTTTGCGGAAGTTTGCTATAATCTTGGCAACGCTCTTCTCCAAAAGGGGAGCGTGGACGAAGCCATCGCCTGTTTTCAAAAGGCACTGCAAATCAAATCTGATTTTGCGGAAGCTTGCTATGGCCTTGGTAATGCATGGCTTCAAAAGGGGAATCTGGATAAATCGATCGCTTATTATCAGCAGGCACTAGAGATTAATCCCGACTACGCAAAAGCCCAAAACAAACTTGGCAACGCTCTCTACCAACAGGGCAAAGTGAACGAAGCCATCTCCTGCTTCCAAAAGGCACTCCAAATCAATCCCGACTACATGCAAACCCTCAATAATCTGGCATGGATACTGGCAACTTGTTCACAGGCCTCGCTGCGCAACGGCAATGAAGCTGTGAAACTGGCACAACGGGCGGATCAACTTGCGGATGATAGCAATCCGTCCATTCTTGCCACTTTGGCCGCCGCATATGCCGAAGCTGGACGATTTCCCGAAGCGATGGAAGCCGCACATCGTGCCCTGCAAATAGCCGAGGCGCAGCCCAACAATGGGTTGGCTGATGTCATTCGGTCGCAACTGAAGCTTTATCAGACAGGCACGCCATTCCATTACACTCAACATGACGATCCTTAAGCCTGGCAACTTGGACAACACATTTTTAGCCAAAGGCTTCGCTGCCTTCTAATTTTGCTGTTTAAATGGACGCTGTCCGTTTGACAAGTGTCCCTAAAAAGCAATTTTTACCGGGCATATTCTCTGGGCGGTCGTATGCAATTTCTCGCGCGAGGCTCTGAACCACGTTGTCATGCGCTCTTCATCGGCACTGGAAACGGGAAATGCTTAAACACGATAAAAAAATCATGGCGCAATCATTTTCTATTTGTCACCCTGCGCTGGTTTTTTAATTATTTGTTCAACCCCATGAGCCGTAGATCGAAGTCGCTGGCTGGCAAAATGCCGGGGGTCGTAAGCTCCCGGTCGTTGGCATCAGAACGCTGCACGTTTAATTGGGATAACCACTGGTTTTTCGTTTTGCTTCTCGTTACCGCCACATTGATTGCCTATCTGCCCGTATGGCACGCGGGATTCATCTGGGACGATGATATATTGTTGACGCAAAACCCGCTCATCAAAGACCCGCACGGCTGGTATCGCTTCTGGTTCACCACGACCACACCGGATTATTTTCCGATGACCTCGACGAGTCTCTGGCTGGAATGGCGGCTGTGGGGAATACACGCGGCAGGCTATCATGTGACGAACGTGTTGCTGCACGCGGCAAACGCGCTCTTGCTTTGGCGCGTGCTGGCATGGCTGAAAGTCCCCGGCGCAAAACTGGCGGCGGCGATTTTTGCGCTGCATCCTGTCAATGTCGCCTCTGTTGCCTGGATTGCGGAACGGAAAAACACGCTGGCGATGCTTTTCTTCCTGTTGGCGCTGCTATGCTATCTGAAATTTGATGATACAAGAGTGCGTCGTTGGTATTGGATATCTGTCGGTGCGTTTGCGTTGGCGCTGTTGAGCAAGACGGCGGTGGCGCCGCTGCCGTTAGTGCTGCTGGGCATCGTCTGGTGGCGTCACGGGCGCGTGGAGTGGAAGGACATTTTTCGCAGCGCGACTTTTTTTAGTGTGGCCGGATTTTTGGCGTTGATTACCATCTGGTTTCAATATCATAACTCCATTGGCCACGACGTCGTGCGGACGGATGATTTTTGGTCGCGGTTGGCAATTGCAGGCCGCGCAATCTGGTTTTATTTTTACAAGGAGTTTTTTCCAATCGGTCTGCTTCCGGTTTATCCACGTTGGCATACCGGTGCGGTGACCATGATTTCATTCGTTCCGGCGCTGCTGCTGGCGGCCGGATTTTTTTTATGCTGGCTGTATCGCGCAAAATGGGGAAAAGCGCCGTTGCTCGGCTTTGGTTATTTCCTCGTAATGTCTTTGCCCATACTGGGGTTTCTAAACATTTATTTCTTCCGCTATTCGCTGGTGGCGGATCACTATCAATACTTCCCGATTATTGGAATCATTACTCTCGCTGCGGCGGGAATTTCGACCGTTCTGGACCCGTTTCCGAAAGGAAAAATGTTTTTTGGCGGTGCCCTGTTACTGATGCTGGGCATTTTGACATGGCGGCAGGCGGAGATTTATCGCGATGCCGAAACGCTCTGGCGGGCGACGCTCGCTGGAAATCCTGATAGCGCCGTGGCACACGAGGGCCTCGGCTACGTTTTGCTCCAGGATGGAAAAATAGACGACGCTATCCCTCACTTCCGGCAGGCATTGCAAGTTGATCCCGACTACGCGCAGGCCCACTACAACCTCGGTAACGCGCTGCTCGAAAGGGGCGCCGTGGACGAGGCGATTGAGCAATTCCGGGAGACGCTCCAAATCAACCCGCGCTATGCGGTGGCCCACAACAACCTTGGCAGCGCTCTCCTCCAAAAAGGTTCCTTGGATGAAGCGATCTCCCATTTCCAAAAAGCTCTGCAATTTGACCCCGATAATGCGGAGGCCTGCAACAACCTCGGGAACGCGCTGCTCCGAAAGGGATCTATTGACGAAGCGATTGCGAATTTCCAAAAGGCGCTGGAAATCAATCCCCGATACACGGATGCCATCGATGACCTTGGTAATGCACTGCTTCAAAAGGGTTCTATCAACGAAGCGATGGCGCAATTTCAAAAGGCGCTGCAAATCAAACCCGATGATGCGCAAGCCTGCTATAATTTCGGCAATGCTCTCCTGCAAAAGGGAAACACAGATGAAGCGATTGATCAATTCCAGAAGGCATTGCATATCAATCCCAGCTATGCCGATGCCCACGACAACCTCGGCAGCGCACTTCTCCAAAAAGGCGCCATAGACGAGGCAGTTTCCCATTTCCAAAAAGCGCTGCAAATCAATCCCAATGACGAGGAAACCCACAACAACCTTGGCAGCGCATTACTCCAAAAGGGCTCTATCAACGAAGCGATTGTACAATTCCAGGAAGCATTGCAAATCAATCCCGATAATGCGCAAGCCTGCTACAATCTTGGCAACGCTTTCCTCCAAAATGGAAACATAGACCAGGCAATCGCCTGTTTTCAAAAGGCATTGCAAATCAATCCCGATGACGCGGATGCACGTAACAACCTTGGCAACGCCCTCTACCAAAAGGGCAAAGTGGACCAGGCAATCTTTCAATTCCAAAAGGCCCTGCAAATCAATCCCGGCCAGGTGCTAACTCTCAATAATCTGGCATGGATACTGGCGACCTGTTCACAGGCCTCACTGCGCAATGGCAACGAAGCCGTGGAGCTCGCCCAACGGGTGGATCGCCTCACGGATGATAGCAATCCATCCATTCTTGCCACTTTGGCCGCCGCTTACGCCGAAGCCGGACGATTTCCCGAAGCGGTGGAAGCTGCGCAGCGCGCCCTGCAAACGACCGGGACGCAGTCCGGCAGTGCGCAGGCCAATGTCATTCGATCACAGTTGAAGCTTTATCAAGCAGGCATCCCATTTCATGACACGGCACATTGAGACGATTGGCTATAAATGTATCAATCCGCGTTGGATGGCCACCGTCACCGCTTCCGTCCGGTCAGCGGCATGTAATTTGTAAAGGATGTTTTTCAGATAACCCTTCGCCGTGTTCTGCGTGATATTCAACACACTCGCAATTTGTTTGTTCGCCAGTCCCTTGGCCATTTCGTGCAGCACCACCAGCTCCCTCGGTGTGAGTGGCTCATACGTTTTTCGCGATGCCAGCCGCTGTTCCACTTCGGCAGGAATCCAGCGTTCCCCGGCGGCCACCGCGCGGATGGCTGGAATAAGTTCCTTGTCCGTCGAATTTTTTAAAACATAACCCTGCGCGCCGGATTCCAGGGCCTGGTAAATATCCTCGTCCCCATCGAATGCTGTGAGCATCACGATGCGGGCTGTGCTGGCGAGATTTTTGATTTCCTTTGCCGTCTGCACGCCACTCATTAATGGCATCCTCGAGTCCAACAAAACCAGGTCGGGCTTTTCCTTTTTGAACAATTCGATCGCTTGCACCCCGTTCGGCGCCTCGGCCACCACCTCCATGTCTGGCTCGTCATTGATGATCGCGATGACTCCCATGCGGACAACGTAATGGTCGTCGGCTACTAAAATCCGGATATTAAACTCCTTTTTCATTTTTCCCTGGCTCTACTTCCTGGTTTTGACCGCCATTTTGGTTTCTGGGTATTTCCACGTGCAAGCAAGTGCCTGCCTCGGGCGCGCTGACAATGCTCATCTGTCCATTCATTCTCTCGGCCCGTTCGCGCATGCCCAGGAGTCCAAAATGCCCTTCGTCCGGTCCGGCGCATGTCTCGGGCGCAAATCCCTTTCCGTCGTCTTTGATCTCCAGCACAACGCTTTGCGGGGTGAACTGCAGTTTGATCCTTACCGTTTTCGCCCCCGAATGCTTGACCGCATTGGTGATGGCCTCCTGCCCGATTCGCAAAAGGTTTTCCTCGACCGTTTCGGGCAGCGGATGCGTTTCCCCGCGCGTTTCAATCTGCAATTGTATCCCGGCATCTTCGGCGATTTGCCGGCCACTGACGTTCAAAGCATTGATAAGGTTGAACTGTTCCGCGGCCCGGCTGCGCAAACCCCAGACCGAATGCCGGACATCCGTTTGGCCTTGCCGGGTCAGGTTTCGGGCCAGCTTGAGATGGCGAGACGCATTGTCCGGGTTTTTCTCGAAATGAGTCGCTACTCGGTCCAATTGCAAAGCTATGCCCGTGATTGTCTGCTCCAAAGTATCATGCAACTCCTGCGCCAGGCGGGTCCGTTCGGTCAGGACTGCCCGAAATTGCAATTCCGTTTCCTTTCGCGCCGTCATCTCGACTTTTAATTGCTTGGTCCGTTCCTGGACGCGCCATTCCAGTAAATCATGCGCCTGCTGGAGTTCATGCTGCGCGGTTTCCTTTTCACTGACTAAAGACTTCAATTTTGTATTTTTCGTCGAGACCATCACCGACCAGCTTACGGCAACGAGCAGGATGGCCGAGACGATTGCCAGGGTGGCCAGCAGATGGCGCGTCGTCAACCAGCTCGGTCTTTCGATGATCTGCACATCATGGGATGTCGGGAGCAAAATATGCACGGATTTTACCTTGCCGTCTTCATCGCTTTCCAGCATGCAAATGCCGCGCACTTCCACCACGCTGCCGATAGGGATTGCGGTTAAAAAATCATTTTGCTCCATCGTGTCCTTCTCGGCATCAAACAAAAGATTGGAACTTTGCAGCTCCAGCGTGGTTTGAATGACCGGCTCATCCGCCGTTCGTCCAACGCCCAGGGCCAGGCGGTCCACCAGGACGCCCCTGAGGGTCACATAATCCGCGTGATGCAATCCTTTCAATAAATCTCCCACGGTTGTGCTTCGGGGTGTCAATCCCTCGTGCGAATTATCCACTTTGCGAAAGGTGGCGTCTTCCAATACCGGCAAAAAATTTTCGACTGCCGGAAAGCCAACCGCTTCGACAATATCACCGGGAAAGACCGGCACCGTCAGCTTGCTCTTTACTTGCAGCCCCCCGCTCGCGTCCTGCAAAAACAGGTCTTGGCCTTTCCTTTGGTAAGTGACCACGCCTTCCACGTGGACCTGCCCGCCGGGTGAACGGTCTCTCCGATACTGTGCGATTGCGTTCAGCGGGGCTAAGGGCCCGTTGTAAGGGTTTGCAGGCGCGGGTTCTTCAATAATAAAATCAGCAGGCAGTGTCACATACAAAGTTACGGTAACAAAATGCCTTAGCGCCGTATGTGCGGGAGCGTTGTAAGCGGTCGCCGCCGTCCCTTTCAGAAGCACTTTGGCGCCAACCAGCGATTGCAGATCCATTCCCTTCAGCGCAGGCAAATGGACGCGAAACCGGTATCCACCCGACGCCACTTCAATCCCAATGTCGTTTTCAATCCATAGCGTATCTCTTACAACGCCCGTTATCTCGATGCGCTGGCCATCTTCTACCCCGGACATCAATTCTTCGATCGTCACCGGCTTGGCCTCGGGTAATGGCGCCGTCCCAATTTTTACCCATTTTGGTTTTGTGATGCAGGGCGCATAGCCGCCCGCCCGGGTTACCCCCGATATTTTTACGACATCGCCGACTTTCGGCTGCGGCAATGTCAAATTTTCAACAAAAACACCGCCGCTGGGATCCTGCACAAAAAATCTGCCGCGCCAACTCGAATTCGCTTCTGCGACCGTGACGATACCCTTTATCGAAACAGGAATTTCCTGTGATGCCTGGTCATCCGGAAGCGCCAGCACATCAGCCGCATTGGTCAGCACCCTGCCGGTTTGGGCGCCTGGCGACGCTGCGAAACAACCCCACCCCGCCGCAAGGAAAAGCATCCACGCCGCTGCTGAAAGGCATTTACCTGGCTTCATGATGGTTGCCGATTTTAATCATTCAGATTATGGCCGCTACCCCCCCAAAGAGGGGTAGTTAGTCATTCGCGAGTAAGGTAAGTTATCACAAATTCAGCCAACTCGAAATGATAAATCAAACTTTGTCAGAACGCCTCCTCGAAACCAACCATATTTTTGCACCTCCAAACCACATGAAACTCAAGTGTAGCATGAATCGAATGAACCGCTTCTCTATTACGGGCATGGCACTGGCCTTTGCCGCCATGTTTGTTTTCACCCGCCCCGCCGCGGCGCAAACCACCTATACTTGGAATGTCGCCAGCGGTAATTGGAGCACCCCGGGCAGTTGGACCCCAGGTACGTCGGTGGCCGGCCCGACAAGCATCGATACCGCCGTCTTGGGTAATAACGATACCGTTGCCAGTCCAACGATTACCAATAATACGGTGGATTCGGGTTTCGCTGGCACGGTTGCCAATTTCAACGTCAATTCATCTGCTGTTTTCAGCTCATTGGTCTATGACGTTACCTATATTCCGGCTGGCCAGACGCTGACCGTGACCACCAATTTGCAAATAGGTAACGTAAACGAAGTGGGCGCGGACAACTGGACTGAGGCTTATATCGTCGGTGGCGGCACGCTGGTAATGACCGGGACTAACTTATTGGTGCAAAATTATGACGATACCACCAGGAACGGGACCACCGCATTCTTCAATCTTTCTGGTTTGGCCAACTTCATTTATAACAACACCAATGGTGTAATCAGAGTCGAGGATCTTCTGCCTGGAGACTCCTCGGACACGGGGCTTGGTGGGAACATGTTGCTGGCTGCTAATAGCAATAGCATCACTGCATCGGCGCTTCATTTGGGCACGAGTACGTCGGCGCAAGCTGGCGCTGCCGGGGTGGTTACGCTGGGTGCGGGCACCAACATCATTAACGCTTCCACCATCAATATCGGCGCTGAGAAAAGCGTAATGACGGTCCAGGCAAACGGCGGCGGTCTGAGGATTCGTGGTATCACTGGAGCTGACTCGGATAACTCAGACAACATTACCCTCGGTAACCGGAATGTTGGCGGTAGCACCGGGACTGCCCAGGGCAGTTTGCTGCTCAATGGCTGTAACGTCGACATCAAGGCAAATAACCTCATCATCGGAGAAAATACCGGAGGCGCGCCCAGTTCGAAGAATGATAATGGCATTGGCGTGTTGCAATTCGACACCGGCACGATATCCGCAAATTCGCTCGTCATGGCTGACAACATCTCGGCCAACAATGTAACTCCCAATCCGCCTAACTTGGCTGCATGCTTCGGCACCATCCAGGTGGGGCCCAACGCCACTCTTCTCATCAACGCCGGTTCGGTTGTTGATTTGGCCAGTGCCGCCGCCGCTGGTCCGTCTTCGGGCCTTATGATTATTTCCAATGGTCTGATCAATTGCCAGGGTCCCCTTGCCATGGGGCCTGTTAACAGTACTTCCACGAATAGCGGCGTCATTACCTTCCTGAACGGTGGCACGTTGCTCATGGGGCCTAATAGCTATATCGGCGCGTTTACCAATCCCATTACCGCTCTTAATATGGCTACGGGTACGGATTTGTCCATCAGCATTCCCTCGACTGCCTACACTAATATCTGTGCACAAAACGTCAGTTGGCCTTCTCCTGATAGCGGCATGACCATTGCCATTGCTGCCATGCCCGCCGGTGTTGTAGTCCCGTCCGTTTTCCCTTTGCTTTACACGACTAACTTTACCGGCACCTTCAGCAGCCCCATTCTTACCTTGCCGCCTGGTTTTCAAGGACACTTGTCGCAGGTTGGACTGGCCCCTACTAACACCATTTTGCTTACCATAACCGCCGCGGGACAGGGCGGAGTGGATAAACTGGCTAATCCCTCCTTTTCTTTAAGTCCGCCCGGAGCCGACTGGACGGGTTCCAGCGGCGCATCGGTGCTTTCAACCAATGCCACGTATCCGAACACCAGCGCATGCACTCATGATACCCGGAATATCGATTCTCTCTTCGGCACGAATGTGGCCAAGCTCACCGGCAGTTTTGTCGCGGGTGGCAGCACCAACACCTGGAGCCAGAATGTGCCCGTGGCTGCCGGCACTGCGTTTGCGGCTGGCGCTTTTGCCTATGCGGCGCATGAAGACATGATGTCGGGCGCTGATAGTTTTTATTATGAAGTGGATTTCTTGAATTCTACCGGCGGTCTGCTCTCCGCCTGGGAGTCAACCATCGTTTCTAACTTGACTTGCGGCGAGACGACCCCATTCCCAATCGATTCGTGGAACTCTTTGAGTGTAACCAATGCCATGCAGGTGACCGGTGGCGTCAACACCGGCGTCGTTGTTTCTAATGTGGTTGCCACCTTCCTGGCTCCCCCGGGGACAGTCTCTTCCACGTTTAAAGCAGTCTTTATCCAGCGCAATGCCACCGATTCCGGTTCCATGTATATCTCCTCCGCCGATTTGGGATTGCTCGCGAACCCGGTTCCTCCCTCAATCACCTCGGTAGCGCCAAATTTAATCACACTTTGCACCAATAACTATCTGACGTGCGTCGCTACCTCGACCATTACCACGATCAGCGGTTTTAGTGTTACCGTCACCACGAATACTTTCCTTGGAAACTCGACCAATACTATCACTTATACTGTCGGCTCGCCGGGCTTTACGGTCACCGGCCTGGGAACTTCTTCCGCGAATATCCAACTGGCGCTGGCAGCGGACACTATTTATACGGTCGTTATCACCGCGACCGATGCGGACAACCTGGTGACTTCCCCAACTACTGTCAATTTTGATACGATTGCGCCGACCTTGGTGATTGAGGCCTCGGATTACAACTTTACCAGCAATAGCATCAGCGGTCTCTTCTTTGACACGCCTGCAAACGGAGGAGTGGCTCTCTACACGAATCTGATCGGCGCTCAGGGAATTGACGAAAATAAACTTACCCGCGCCAATCCGGGGACCCAGGGTTATTACCGTACCAATGATTTTACTATTATCAATGCTGCCAATCCGGCAGCTCCATCCGGGACAGAACAGAAGTTCATTACCGCCTTGGCCAACGGCGATACCCTTGACACGGAACAAATGATCGCTTTCGACTCAGTGGGAGACTGGCAGAACTATTCCCGGTCGTTTGGCAGCAATGCAACCAATTCTGCCGCAACGGGGACATATAACGTCTGGTGCTATCTGGCGGTTAATGGTTCCGGTCCGCAGGTCGCGTTCTACCAGGTTGCCAGTAGTCCTGCCGCACCCAACCAGACCACTAACATCCTTGGCACCTTCGGCGGTTCATCGTTCACGGATAGCGGCTATGCCAACTTTGTCTATGCGCCCCTGGTGGATCAGTTCGGTAACCGGCTGACCGTGACGGTCGGAAGCGGCGAGCAGACCTTCCAGGCTCAAATTGCAAACAGTGATACTCCCAACGTGGCCTTCTACATGCTGACGCCGGTTGCCCCCGTTTTAAACCCGGAATTCTTAAATGTTTATCCGAATTCAAACTTTGAACCCACCAATACGTTCACCTTCTCGGTTGGCCCCGCGCAAGGCGCTTCCATCTCCACTAACGGGATTGGCGTAACGATCAATGGCACAACCATTACCTCCGGGCTGACCTTTACAGCGGTGGCAGGTGGTATTTGGACGGTCACTTATCCAATTCTGTCCAACCAGCTGTATAGCGTTACCATTAATGTCACCAATACGATGGGGCTTACGGCCAGCTATTCGGGCAGCTTTACTACCTTTAATCTCAATAACTTCCATTGGATGGCTGTTGATTATGACTTCAGCACCAACAACACCACCAGCACCGGTGGCAGCGTTGGCGATGGCTGGACGGGAGGTCTGTTTATCAATAATCCTGTGCCGACTGGTGATTCCGGTGCGCCCAGTAGCGATGAAACCTACCAATTTGTAACCAATAGCTACTTTGGTTATCCAACGGGTCTTTATCCGCAAATTGATCCGAGCGGCTATGGCGCCATGGCGCAACAAAGTATTGATATAAATTGGGCTACCAATTTAACGCAGGATCCTCAACTGACAGCATCCAACTCGATTTATCGCTATTCAAGCGGGACGATTGGAGATGGCGTGGGCTCGCAAGTCGCGTCGGATTCCTTCCTGCTGCCGGAGTTTCTCACGGCACGAACGGTTACATTAGTCGGAGCAGACAACACTACTAGTAGCGGCCCGGATACAAATATCTGCGAATTTAATATCGGATACTTCTACACGAATGACTGGCTGAATTATACTCGCATTTACCCCACCGGCACGTTCAATGTCTGGGGCCGAATCGCAGGCGGCAGTGGTGTTCCATTCACTAATTGCATGCTCAGCCAGGTCACGAGCGGAGTTGGCACCTCCAACCAAATGACGCAGACGCTGGGCTACTTCTCAGATTCCGCGCCGGCGGGCTTCCAAACGTATCACTGGATTGAGATGTTGGATACCAATGGCAATATTGCTGTCATCCAATTTAATGGCTTGGAGACATTGAGGTTGACCGCCCCCACGAATGCAACCCCAAGCGGTAATGCTCTTAATCCATTGTTCTTCATGCTTGCTCCGGCGGTGGCTCCGGCGTCAGCATTCAGTATCTCGGCCTCGCTCTCCGGGAGTAACGTTGAGATAGGGATTCCCACTCAATCCGGTCACAGCTATAAGCTGTGGTCTGCGCCGGTCGTGAATGGCACTTGGACACAAGTTGGCGGCACGATAACTGGTAACGGATCCATCCAGTATGTTTCTCAACCCGCATCCAGCGCCCAAGTCTATTATCGAGTGACCGCTCAATAACGGCCGAATCGTCAAACCAATGACCTGTGATTATCAAATGAAGATTAAGAAATCTGTGGGGTTTGGAAAAAATACGGTTGCGTGTGCCTGCCCGTCTCGGGTAAGGCACACGCGCCGGTTATCGGGGGATTCACCAACGGCCGCTGGTTTCACCCTTATTGAGCTGCTCGTTGTTATCGCCATCATCGCCATTCTCGCGGCAATTTTATTGCCGGTGCTTGCGCAGGCCAAAGAACGCGCCAGTCGAACCTCGTGCTTGAACAATCTGCGCCAGATTGGCGTCGGCACTTTGCTTTATGCCGGCGACAACAATAATTATGTGATCCCTGGCAAGCCCTCAAATAACACTCCCACCCCCCCGTATAACCCGCCGTATGTGCAATATGCGATTTTTTCGATATACACCAATGTGCTCGCTGACGTGGGGCTGCCGCTGGCTAATGGCGGCCCTTCTGTATGGGCGTGTCCCGAACTTCCAGGGTTGCCGCAAAATGATACCGTCGATTATCCACAATGGGTCCTTGGCTACCAATATTTTGGGGGCATGTCCACGTGGTCGCCTGGAGGCAATACCAGCACGATCACAGGGACTCACAGCCCGGTCAAGCTTGACAACACGTGTAAGTCGTATTGGTGCATCGCGGCGGATTTGATGGCTAAAATCAACGCCAGCTGGGGCGGTTCCGAGGCGAGTCTTGGGATCACTGCTCCGGCCATCGTCGCGTCCTACCAGTTCTGGCCGCCGCATCGAAGACCGAAATGCCAGTTTCCCGATGGCGGAAATGAAGTGTTTGTAGATGGTTCAGCTGAATGGGTGAAAATTGAGATGACGAGTGCTTTTTCGTCTTGGAATACCGTTGACACACTCGGGTGGTATCAAAGGACGGACGAAATAACCGGCTTTGGCCAAACAAGTGCACTCGCTAGTCTGAAATGGGGCGCGCCGGGGAGTATCTGGCACCCATAGATCAGGTGGGGTCATCGGCAAAATCCGCACCCGCTTTGTCTTGGCTTCAGCGGTCTGGTTTATTCTAGCGCGGCAAAAACTGTCGCCCGCGTGGCAAGAAAGAGTTCTTCGCCATTTTCGCTGGAAGAGGATTATACTTGCTACGATCTGTGCCGGCTTCAATGCTAATTCGCCCCTCACCCTTTCTGCCCTTTTAGCGTTCCGCAGGAAAACAGCAAAGAACCCAAGACAAACAAATAGACATTTTTTGTTCTAAGTTATATGTTGTTGGATTCAAAAAACATGCGCAATTTTTCCGGACAATCTTTTTCTCTGCGGGGAGTCCGGCATCTGCAGATATATATCCTGCTGCTCCTTTGCCTTCCGGTGTTGGATTTGCGGGCCGGCCAATTCGACACGTTGCGCATCTATTGGCAAAATTACCTGCTGACCAATGCCGGCAGCGCGTCCAGTGTCGCCGCCAATGCCAACAGCCTGTGGAGTTCGATGGACACCAGTGTCGGTCGCTCCGACGTTTGGAGTTACCTTCCTTTGGGTAGCGCTTCGGCCAACCTCACTACCACCTTCCAGCAGTTGGAGCAAATGGCTCTGGCCTACGCCATGCCCGGTTCTTCATTGCAGGGAAATTCCTCCCTCGCGACTGCCATCAAAGGTGGCCTGGATTTTGTCTGCACCAATTATTATACCCCCACCGATTCGGAATATGGCAATTGGTATGATTGGGAGATTGGGTCGCCGCAGGCCCTCAACAATGCCGCCGTCCTCATGTATCCGTCGCTCGCGCCATTGGAACTGACCAACTATGTCAATTCGGAAAACAACTTCGCTCCCGGAAGCGCCCATGCCACTTTTGGCTGGATGACCGGGGCCAACACGTCTGACAAGGCGCTCGTCGCTATCGTCTGCGGCATCCTTTGCACGAACGCCGTGCAAATCGCTTCGGGACAGACCAATCTTAGTCCCGTCTTTCTCTATGTCAGCAGCGGGGACGGTTTCCATACCGATGGCTCCTTTGTTTTCCACAACGTCATCGCCTACAACGGCCATTACGGCCTCGTCCTGCTGGGCGATATTCCCGAGATCGTGAATTTGTTGCAAGGATCCACCTGGCAAATCACCGACCCCAATTTGACCAATGTCTATAACTGGGTTTCGGCGTCCTTCGAGCCTCTGGTTTATGACAATGCCATGATGGACATGGTTCGCGGTCGCATCGTCTCGTGGTCTTATGAAACCGAATCCGGCGATGCCGGCGGCACCTTTTCCGCCGTCCGCAATATCGCGCAGTTTGCGCCGTCCGCAGTGGCGCATTCTCTGACGAATTGGGTCAATTCGCCTTCGGTGCCGGTGGGCCAATATCAATTTCCCCAGATGGATCGCGTCGTGGCCCTGCGCAACGGTTTTGCCTTCGGCCTTAGCATGTCGTCCAGCCGTATCGCCAATTACGAATCCATCAACACCGGCAACCTGCACGGCTGGTTCACCGGCGATGGCATGACCTATCTCTACATCACCAACAGCACCGAGACGCAGTTCAGCAGCGATTTCTGGCCCACCGTTGACCCATATCATTTGCCCGGAACAAGTGTGGGAACCAACTCCGTTGGCAATTCCGCCAACGAAGCGAACACTACTGGCCAGCCCTGGGTCGGCGGCGCGCAGGTCAAGAACACCTACGGCGTGGCCGGAATGCAGTTGCATGAATTGAAAAGCTCGTTCTATGCGAAAAAGTCGTGGTTCATGTTTGATGACGAGATTGTTTGCCTGGGCGCAAACATCACCTCGGGTGGCCCGTCGGAAGTAGACACCACCGCGGAGGACCGCCGGCTGGGCAATCCCATTACCAGCACCTTCACGTTGAACGGCAAGTCCATCACGCCGACCGTGGGGTGGAGTTCGAATCTCCCAAGCGCGACGCCATCGTGGTGCGCCTTGAGTGGCACGGGCGGATATTATTTCCCCGCCGGCAACTCGAATCTCCAGGCCGTTTTCCTCCAAAACTCCGGCTCCTGGTCGCAAATCAATTCCGGCGATTCCGGCACCAGCTATACCGATGATTATCTGAAACTTTGGTTCAATCACGGCGTGCAGCCGACCAACGCCAGCTATTCCTACGTTATCCTGCCCAACATGAATGCCACCAGCGTGAGCAATTACGCGAACGCCCCGGACATCGTTATCCTCACTAATTCCCCCTTTGTGCAGGCGGTAGAAAAGCCCTCGCTCGGCGTCGAAGCCGCAAATTTTTGGACCAACAAGACAAGTTCGGTTGACTTCATCTCTGTCAACAACGAGGCCTCGGTCATCACCATGGAAAGCACCAACGGCATTTCCATCGGCGTTTCAGACCCGACGCAGACCAACACCACCTCCCTGACCGTGACGCTGAACCGCTCCGCGACCGGCTTTGAATCCGCCGATTCCGGCGTGACGGTCGAGCAACTCTCGCCGCAGATCATCCTTTCGGTGAACGTCAATGGCGCGCTGGGAAAGACCTTCCAGGCTTCGTTTACCTACACCAATTCCCAATGGCCCGCGCTGAACAACGTGGCTCCCGTGGGCGGGACCTTGTTCGAGTCCACCAACACGTTTGCCTTTTATGTCACGTCAGGATACGGCATTCCCACAAGCAATGTTGTCGTCACCGTCAATGGCGTGGCCGTTACGAACCTCGTCTTCAGCGGCTCGGTCAATAATTTGAACGTCAGCTATCCGTACCTTCTGCCGAACATGCTCTATACCATTGTCGCCAGCGTTACCGACACGAATGGCAACGTGGCGACAACGACCAAATCCTTCGATACCTTCAGCGCGGGAGACTATATCTGGGAAGCGGAGGATTTTGATTACAGCGGCGGCAAATACATTGATAATCCGCAAACCAACGCCTATGCCGGCCTGAGCGCCGATGTCAACGCGGACACGTATCAGGTGAACTTTGGCGGCACTGACCTTTACCGTCCCAATGGGATGAATACGGAAGTTAACGGCGATGTCGTGCGTCCGCAATACAACGGCACCGGCTATACCGATTATAGCATCGGGTATTTCAGTGCCGGCTCGTGGTGCAACTACACGCGGCATTATCCCGCGGGCAGCTACAATGTCTATGCGCGCCTGGCTTCCGGCGGCAGCGCGACCACCTGCACACTCTCCCGTGTGACGAGCGGGTGGGGAACCACGACGCAAACCACTAACTTCCTGGGCACCTTCAACGTGCCGCTCACCGCGTGGGAGAGCTATAATTACATCCCGCTGGAAGACACCAATGGAAACCTCGTCACGGTCACCTTCAATGGTTCCACGAATACGCTCCAACTCGGCCGGCCCAATCCGGCCAGTTCCGATTGCAATGCCAATTTCCTCATGCTCGTACCGATCTTTGCGGTGAATACCGCTTTGCAGAAAACCAACCTGGTCATGTCTTTCCCGACGCAAGCCGGATTCAATTATCAGGCGCAATATAAAACCAACCTGACCGATCCCCAATGGCTCCCGATTGGCAGCAACCAGCCCGGCAACAATCTCTTGGAGTCCGTCACCAATCCTGCTTCCAGTCAAACGCGCTTCTACCGGATGCAAATCCATTAGAGAGATGTGGCGTTCCCATCTCCTTGCTCTGCCGCTGGCCGTTAGTTCCGAAAATACGATGTATGCATACGCTGGCTGTTCCCTCTCCGCTCCCATCCGATGGGAGGGAAGAGGGTCAGGGTGAGGTGAGGGTTCCCGCCATCTCTGCGCGTTCGCTCTTTCATTGACTTGTCCCCACTGTTCGCCTAAAAACTGCCAATGCCAACCCCTTCCACCCCGGCGCAACCCGCACAGTTAAAACGCGCCCTGGGTCTTTCCGCGCTCATCATTTACGGCATCATCCTGATCCAGCCTACCGCGCCCATGCCCTTGTTCGGCGCGGCGGCGGTCACCGGCAAGGGCCATGTCGTCACCGCCATTCTCATCGGCATGGTGGCGATGCTCTTTACCGCTATCAGTTACGGCAAGATGGCCAATGCCTACCCGAATGCCGGCTCGGCCTACGCTTATGTCAGCCGCGAAATCCATCCCGCGCTCGGTTATTTCGTCGGCTGGAGCATCATCTTCGATTACATCATGAACCCTATCGTCTGTGTCATCTGGATTGCCGGCGCGGCGATGGCTTTCCTGCCGCAGATTCCCAATCACACGGAATCCCTTTGCATTGATGCAACCTTTATAGTGCTGTTCGCCGTGCTTTTCACCGTGATGAACCTGCGCGGTATCGAAGCCAGCGCGCGCACAAATAGCTACATCACCGTCGGCCTGTGCGTGGTCATTGTCCTGTTCCTGAGCGCGGCGGTGCGTTACCTGTTCCAGCATCCGCCGCAAGGGGCAGGGGAATTGACGCGGCCCTTCTATGACCCGCAAACGTTTTCGTTCCACGATGTCTCGAGCGGCGCGGCGCTGGCGGTGCTGACTTATATCGGTTTCGACGGCGTCTCCACCCTGTCCGAGGAAGCGCACAACCCGCGCCGCAACATCCTGCTGGCCACGGTGCTGGTCTGCGTCATCACCGGCGTGCTGGCGTCCATCCAGGTTTATTTCGCGCAATTGATCTGGCCGGGCACAAATTTCCCTGACGAGGACAATGCCTTTTCCTATGTCGCGGGCCGGGCCGGCGGCCAATGGCTCTTCCTGACCGTGAATGCCGCGCTGCTCGTGGCGAGCATCGGTTCCGGCGCCGGCGCGCACCTGGGCGCGGGCCGTCTGCTCTACAGCATGGGCCGTGACAACGCCATCCCGCGCAAATTTTTTGGCGCTATCAACCCCCGCACCCGCATCCCCAGCAACAACATCATCCTCATCGGCGTCATCATGCTCATCGTCGCGTTGACCCTGAAAGCCATCCAGGAGTTCGCGCACGTGGACGCCTACGGCTTTGGCTGCGTGCTGCTGAACTTCGGCGCGCTGTTCGCCTTCATGGGCGTCAATATCTCCTGTTTCCTCCATTACTTTTGGCGGGTGGAACGGAAGACGTTCTGGAATTGTTTCTCGCCCCTCGCGGGTTTTGCCGTCTGCGCCTATCTGTGGAGCAGCCTGGGCAAATGGGCCATCATCGTCGGCGCTTGCTGGCTGGCCACCGGCATCATTTATGGCGCCTGGCGCACATCCTTCTTTCAAAAACCGATTCAGTTTGCGGGCGTTAGCGATGATTCGAAAGCAGTTGTCGAATAACAAAGGCCGCGAGAGCCAGCAGCCCGATTCCCCAAAATAAAAACATTCCGGCGCTGATGGGCACAGCACGGTCGGTGATTTCCTTTGCCGCCGTGCGTTGCAGCATCCGCTCCTGTTTCTCCCATTCTTCCATCTCCGCCTGCGGCACGACGACGGACTTGCCCTTTCGGACCCGGAAATGCACCAGGGAAAACGGCGAAAACCACGGGAACCCCTGGACGCCCATCATGTCGTGGATGAAATGCACCACCACGCCGCACGTGATCATGCCCACCGTGTAGCCGATGGCGTCCGGCGCCCATGCTTTGGCCGCATAGAAACCCCCCAGGACCACCGCGCTCAAAACGAACACCGGATGATGCCCGACAATCCAATGGGAGTGGAGGTTATAGCGTTTGCGCAGCAACAGGAACGGTATCATGTCCCAATCAGGAAGATGGGTCGCGAAGATAGACAGAAGCAAAAAGATAACATTGAACCGCTGCTCCGTCGCCCACGACCACGCCACGTAATTCAAAAATCCCAGTGCCATGTCCACGCCAAAGAAAATCCTGATGAGTGTAAGGAGCATGATTTCGCCAGCGCCAATTATGGCACGGGCACCGACCACTCACCATTTCGATTTTTTTTGTGACAAATCTCCGCGTGCGTCCGTCTCATTGAAATTCTTCATTCTTCATTCATAATTCTTCCTTCCAAAAATAGGGGTAGTGACGAACTAACGATTTTTCCTCTGATGCCTTAATCTGGCCCAATGACGAAACGTCTAAATGTTCGCACCAGCCGAGAGGCAGGGCGGAGCGGTCCGTGCCCATTTCCGTCTGAGCCTCCGGTTTCGGAAGACGAAGCATACATTTTACGCTTACCAGTGTCCGCCCAACAGCTTCCCCTTCTCCTGGGGGGAGAAGGCAGGGATGAGGGCGAGATAAATTTCTTTTCACCTAATTCAACATTAAAAGCTCAACACTCCATAAACCATGACCAAACCAACCCCCGCCCAAATCGAAGCTAACCGCCGCAACGCCCAGCTTTCCACCGGCCCGAAAACGCCCGAAGGCAAAGCCGCCTCCAGCCTCAACGCGACCAAATACGGCATCCTGGCCCGCCAGCTCATTATCCAGAGCCAATACCTTCAGGAATCACCCGAAGAATTCCAAAACTTTTGGACCGAACACCATCAGCATTTGGCCCCCGTCGGTCCCTTGGAGGAAATGCTCGTGGACCAAATTGTTGCCCTAAGCTGGCGCATGCGCCGCGTCCGCGCTGCCGAATCCGGGGAGATCGCCTTGAATGTTGACGCGGGAGGCCGTCACCGCGCCCGGATATTGGAGAAAACCGGCGAAACTGAAGAGTGGCCCCATCCCGACCATTACATGGAAAAAAACCTTATCGAACTGCGACAAAAGGTGGAACAGGGCGGCGAACTTTCCAAGGATGCCATTACCATAATCGCTCAAGACGCCGAAGGCTGCTACCCTTCGCTTTTGAGAAGATTGAACGCCCTCTACGCCCAAATTTCCCAGAATCCTGGCAATTTGGACCCCGCCGCCTTGCGTGCATACAACCAGCAAAAGATTCTCGACACCCTGGATGAAGAAATAAAAAAGCTTTCCGAACAACAAATCACTCGCCGGAAACATGAAGACTACAAGGAACAGGCGCACCGGAATGCCGACTTTATACCCCGCATGGATATCGTACAAAGGATCCTTCGCGTTGAAACGGCTCTCGAACGCCAACTATTCCGTGCCATGGAACAACTGGAACACCTTCAAACCCGCAGGCTGGGTAACAATGATTCTCCCTTGTCCGTCACACCAGCTGCCTAAAAAAGGTCGTTTTTGCAAAACGAACCCAATTTCTTTCGCAACGCATTGTCCTGCAATAATTAACAACAAAATAAATTTCGTTTTAACCAAAAGCAAATCTTATGAGGCATCTCAGGCTTAATGCCTGCGGCGTGTCCACTCGGCTGATTCTGTCCAAAACTCTGCGTTTCTGCGGTAAAAGAAAATCGGGCGGAAATCAAACCGTCATGATTTCTTTTTCCTTGGTGAGCACCTGGGTATCGATTTTGGCGGAGTATTGGTCGGTGAGCTTTTGGATTTCCTTTTCGGCGTTTTCGATTTCTTCCTCGCCGACGCCGCCGGCGGTTTTGGCTTTTTTGAGAAGTTCCAAGGCGTCGCGGCGCACGTGGCGCACGGCCACGCGCCCGTCCTCGGCCATCTTCTTGATGATCTTGACGTATTCCTGGCGGCGTTCCTGGCTCAGTTCGGGAAAGGAAATCCGGATGACTTTGCCTTGGACGGTCGGCGAAAGGCCAAGGTTGGCCTTTTGGATGGCCTTTTCAATGGCCTGTAGCGAGCCGGCGTCCCACGGCTGGATGACGAGCTGGCGCGGTTCGGGCGTGGTGATGCCGGCGAGTTCGCGCACCCGCATCTGGGAGCCGTACACTTCCACGAGGATGTTCTCGACGAGTCCGGGCGAGGCTTTGCCGGTGCGCACGCCGGCGAATTCGTTGACGACGACCTGTTCGGTCTTGATCATCTTGTCCTCGGCCTCCAGCAAAATTTCATCAGTCGACATAATGTCGTGACATTAGCAACGAACACGGCGCGGGTCGAATGAAAATTACGGAGCTATTCTGCGGATTTCCAGCGCATATTCGCCAAAGTATGGCGCATCCCGATGTAAAGGCCGATGACCGCGACGGCCTCGACGGCCATGAACGGCCAGAACCAGCCGTGCGACCATGCCACCGAGGCGATGGTGGAGACGAGCATGGAAATCATCAGGGCCAGAAACATGTTGGCTCCGCGGCTGGCAGCTTTCGCTTCCTCAATCGGAGTGGAAAAGGGAATGGCCTTGCCGATCACTCCCGGGACGAGGGAATAGACGGGCAGGGCGATGATGCCCGGCAGCAGCAAAAGGATTTCGCCATCCAGGCCGCGCAGCACGCTGACGAGCACGGCCAGTATCAAGAGAATGGGCAGGGTGAGAAAGAGGAGGACGGTGCGGCGCGCGCCATGGTAGATTGCAGCCGGCCCGCGCATCGGCGCCGAGCGGAAGATGTCCGTCGCCTGCCATTGCTGCGAATACTGGAGCATGCTCAGCGCGATCAAAGGAATGAGCCCAAGATAACCGCCGCAGAAAGCGATGCCGAGGTCTCCCATGCCGGCGCCTTTTTGGAAGAGGAAAATGAACGGAAATATGAGCATGGGGGCGATGCCGGGATAGACGCGCAATTTGACGTCGCGGTCGCGGATGAGATAAGCCGTGACAAGGAGGAACGACGCGCGGGAGACGGGGTCACGCGACCACCAGCTCAAGGGTGGGACGGTGACGAGCCAATAGAGCCAGCGGCGTCGCTGTTTGCGGGATCTCGGTTTGGAAATGGTCTGTTCGAGGGTTTGCAGGCCGCGCTCGTAGGTATGCGCCAATTTTACGAATGCCAGCCAAAGGACCAGGCCGGTGGACAAAACGGCGGTGAGGGCAAAAACCCACGAGAGGCGCGCGGCGCTTCCGGCCAGGGCGTCATCGAATCCCGCAAACCAGGTGGGCGGCAGCAGCATGAACCACCAGGAGCTTTCATTGAGGGTCATGGTGCTCCCAAACCGGAAAATGATGCGGGGCAAAATCTGGCTGCCCAGTACGGCGGCGATGGACACGACCACTTGCGTGGTGGTCATCAGGCCTTCAAGCCGTTCGCGTCCAAACCAGCGCAGGCAAAGTTGGTAGGCGAGCACGACGCACCCGGTGCAGAACAAGGCTTCGATGGCGGTGGAAAGGGCGTGGACGAACGGAAAACGCCAACTGCCATCCGGCGAGCCAAGACCGGCAAAAAGCCCGGCGAGGTTGAAGGCCCCGGCAATGAAGAGCGAGACTTCTACCAGGACATAGATCTTGGACCAGAGCATGGTTTTGGAATCAATCGGCCGGTGCAAAAGGATGTCGGCTTCCTCTTTGTTGAACAAAACTTCGCCGGCAGACGACGCCACGAACATTCCCAGGAAGGCGAAGGTCATGGCGTGAAGATAAATCGCCAGCGCGAAGACCGGCTGCTGCATCATGCTCAAGGCGATGCATCCAAATGCTCCGTAAACGAGGAGAATCAAACTGATTTTTCGCCCGATGGTTTTGGGCGCGCCTTTTTTATCCAGCCCGCGTGAGGTGCGCCCGCGCAGGAACAAAGTCAAAAAGAGCCGGCGCAATGCCTGCGAGGGAGTTGGCGCGCTCAAGCGCGACGCGAGCAGGGGTGGTTTATCACCGGGGGGCGTCATGGCCGGAAGGTTTTGGCGAAATCCTCCGCGCGCTGCTCAAGCTCAGTGCCGCCGGTCAACTGCGTGAAAAGCCTTTCGAGCGTGCCGCTGTTGTGTGTGGCGACGAGTTCGTCCGGCTTGCCGTCGAGCAGCAATTTGCCCTTATCAATGATGATGACGCGATGGCACACGCGTTCGACCACGTCCAAAATATGGGAGCTATAAACGATGGTCTTGCCTTCGCGCGCGAGCGTTTGGATGAGAGCCTTGAAACCGACGGCGGCATTGGCGTCCAGGCCGTCAAGCGGTTCATCGAAGAATACCACCGGCGGGTTGTGCAGCAGGGCGGAGGTGATGACGACCTTGCGCCGCATGCCCTTGGAATACGCGCCGAGGAGTTTGTCGGTGAGCGTCTCGAAACTCAAATCAAAGAAGGCGATGAATTGCTCAATGCGCCTGCGCGCGGCATCCGGGGGAATGCCATACAGCGCCGCGACCATTTCCAGGTATTCCAGCCCGGTGAGCGACTCGAAGACCGCGCCGGATTCCGGCACGAAACCGACGTGGCGTTTGACTTCAATCGGGTCGCGCCGCAAATCGAAGCCGCAAATCGTGGCGGTGCCGCTGGTGGGTTCGATCATGCCCGTCAGCATCCTAAGCGTGGTGGATTTGCCGGCGCCGTTGGGACCGAGGAACCCGACGATTTGGCCGGCGGGAATTTCGAGCGTGAGCGCATCAACTGCCGTTTGCGCTCCAAAACGCTTGGTCAGTTGGTCAATCGAGATCATGAGGCCCGTGTAGTTTATGCCCCAAAAAACTCACGGCGGCTACAAAAAAGCGTTCAACCGCTTTTCCGCCTGCTCGTTGGTCAAATTTTCTTTGGCGCGGAGCACGGCCAACCCAACAACGGGAGGATAGGCGCGGTCCGACTTCATGCGCGGCTCGACGTATTCGATGACTTCGAAGAGCAGTTGGTTGGCGCGCTCGTAAGACAGGCCGGTGAGCCGGGAGATGTAGCGCGTGGAACGGTCAATCAGCTTCAAATTGCTCGGCACGACCCAGACCATCGTGTTGCCCATGACGCGGCCCAGCCGGACCATGGTGCAGGTGGAAAGGGCGTTCATCACGAGCTTGACCGCGATGCGCGTAATGCCGTCCAGCAGGAAACCGGTTTTGAGCAATGGGATGTGGACGGTTTCATCGGCGGGGATGCCGGCAGCGGGAGAAGTGGAGAAATAAATTGCGCCCGTTTTCGCGCCGGCCTTTTGCGCTTGTTCGAGTTGAATGCGAAAGAAACCATCTGTAGAAAGAAGCGAATCCGTTTCACTTTCAGAAAGAACGGCGAGGACGCAATCGTCTTTTTTCAAAGAACGGAACGGCAAGCCGTCGAGGCTGATCTTGAAGCGCATCAGCTCTTTGCGGCTGATTTTGCGAATGGTTTCGATGGTGCGCGCGAGCCTTTCATCGTCCACCAGCTTGCGCACGTCGCCATCGCTCCACTCGACGCAGCGCGGTGCGCGTTTCAGGATATGTTGCCAGGCGTCGGAGGATTCGGCTTGGGGAACGAACAAAAAAGCCCAGGATTCCGAGGCCGTTGTGTCATCAAATTTTCGGAATGGAGGCGTGCAATAGGTCGGGGAACGTTCGGTGGTGTCGGTCAGGACATCAATACCGAAGCGGTCGGCGAAATAATTGTTTTTATGGCCAGAACGATAGACCGATTCTTCCAACGCGACCAATTCAGCCAGTTGGTTGAGAACGCTTGATGATTTCAGGTTCGAGTGAAGCTGTTCCAAAGCGGCGAGAAATTGCGAGGGAAGGGAAGGGGAGTTGCTGCCAAGCAACTCACGCGCGACCATCTCCAAAATCGTCAACATGACGCAAAGCTGGATGGATGTCGCCTGCATGCGCGTCGAGCCGGTGATGGACATCGGGCCGGTCGTGAGGTTGATTTTTTCAATGCGGGAATCCTG
>Ga0206868_10092_pt1 | contig 27543 bp, 35 predicted proteins | sample Alteio_BWOrgCont_38_FD_152901 | JGI IMG/M metagenome (GOLD analysis project Ga0206868, IMG submission 152901) | Enriched cells from forest soil in Barre Woods Harvard Forest LTER site, Petersham, Massachusetts, United States -... | ecosystem: Environmental > Terrestrial > Soil > Temperate forest >... | reverse complement strand
AGGCCAAGACCAGCGAACTCGGAATCACTTTTATTGGACACTCCAGCTTCCTGCTGCAGATCGGCGGCAAGAACATTCTTGTAGACCCCAACTATGCGCCGTGGATTTTTGTGCTGAAACGGCTGCGGCGTCCGGGAGTGCGGATCGCTGATCTGCCACCGATCGATCTCGTGCTCGTCTCGCACGCACATTTCGATCACCTGCATCGGCCATCACTGCGCGCGATCGCGCGGTCAAATTACAGGAAGTATGGTAAACGGCCGGCGATTGTGGTTCCGCGGAATGTTGGCGACCTGGTTTCAGACCTCGGCATGGACCGCGTGGTCGAGATGGACTGGTGGCAGTCAGTGAAGTTCGGTTCGGTGGAGATCACGCATACGCCGTCGCGACACTGGGGTGCGCGCATCGTTCGCGATATGCACCGTGGCTACGGCGGATTCGTACTGAGATCTGGAGCGCAGTCGATTTATCACTCCGGCGATACGGCTTACTTCGACGGATTCCGCGAGATCGGCACGCGGTTGCATCCCAAGATCGCGTTGCTACCAATCGGTGCTTACCATCCGGAATCATTTCGAAACGTGCATACCAGTCCGGAAGACGCGATACAGGCGTTTCTCGATCTCAAGGCGAATTGCATGATCCCGATGCACTACGGGACGTTTCGGCTTTCTCACGAGCCGATGGAAGAACCGGTCGATCGCCTGCTTGCGGACGCAGAGCGGCGTGGCATCGCGCGGCAGGTGATCGTGCTGGAAGAAGGAAAGACGAAGATTATCGGCAGAGGCTAGTAGGCGAGAAGAATTCGCAGATCGCGGATATTGTTGCCGGTTGGACCAGTGATGATCGCGTCGCCCAGCACATCGAGCACCGGAAAGGCATTAAATCCCTGCAAAGCGGAATGCACATCGAGGCCTAAGGCCGAGGCGCGTTGGATCGTGCGGCCGTCGACCACGCCGCCGGCCGCGGTGCTATTGCCGTCGATGCCATCGGTTCCGGCACTTAGAACGGTGATGGATTCACCGGCGATCCTGGTCGCGCAGTAGAGGGCGAACTGCAGATTGCGTCCGCCGATTCCGGCGTCCCCCGCGACTTTCACCGTTACTTCGCCGCCGGAGATCAGGCAAACCCGCGAGACACCTTTGCGCAGTTCACGCAGACGCTTAAGTAGATAGTCGGCGGCGTGGGCGTAGTCCCAATCGTCGCAATTGTTGTCGACTTCCACCGCGAATCCATGCAGCACGGCTTTGCCGACGGCATTCTTGCGTGCGGTTTCGTTCGACAAGATGGTCAAGTAGCGCGAACGATCGAACGCCGGGTCGCCATGCTTCGGTGTCTCTTCCAGGTGTCCGCGATCGAAAAGCTCTCGCACCGTCGCAGGAAATTGCTTTTGCAGCTTGTGCCTGCGGATGATCTCGTAGCACTCCTCGACCGTCGAAGTGTCGGGCATGGTCGGGCCGGAAGCAAGCGCGTCGCTGGCGCCGTCGGGGACGTCGGAGACGAGGACGGAAATCTGCTGGGCGGGAGCTGCGACTTGCGCGAGGCGTCCGCCCTTGGTTGCCGAAAGATGCTTGCGAACGGCGTTGATTTCGCGAATTGGCGCGCCGGAAAGCACCAATGCTTTGTAGGTCGCGATGAGATCGGCCAGCGTGATCTCCTCATCGACGGGCTTCTCGACGATCGCCGATGCGCCGCCACTCACGAGATAGATCACGAGTGAACGCGACGCGTGCGAGGCGAGGGATTTGAGAATCGCGTCCGCAGCTTTGACGGAATCGGAGTTGGGAATGGGATGGCCGCCGCGATAGTAGCGAAAGCCGAAGACCTGCGAGACCGGATCCGTGGAACAGGCGACGATTCCGGTGACGCCAGCGCCGAGCTGGGTCATAAGCGACTCGACCATGGAGTGCGCGGCTTTGCCCATGGCTACTACGAAGATTCGCGAAAAAGAGCCAAGATCGTAGAGGTCTTCGCCGACGCGCAGGATACCGCGCTCGAGCGCTATGTGCTTGTCGAAGGCCTTGCGAATGCTCGACTCGGTGAGCGCGTGCATGAAGATCTCGCGCGCCACACCGCGCAACTCCACGGTGGGTACGGTCGCCGGCCCGGATGCGTCATGCGCAGGCATAGGCTCAATTATAGCGAGGATGAGAGCTGCTTCCGGGTCACGGCTGAGTTGGAAAAAGGCTACGCGGCGGGATTGAGCAGCGTGTCGCGGACCCAGAATTCGATCGCCGAACGCATGGCCTCGAGATGGCCTGCGAAAAAGTGGTCGGCGCCGTGGATGAGTACGAAGCGCTTGGGCTGCGCTGCAGCCTGGGTCACTTCGTAGAGACGCTCAGCGGGGCCGAACTGGTCGCGATCTCCGCTGACAAACAGTTTCGGCTTGGCGCAACTATCGAGGAAGTCGTAATTGTAGGCGCGGCCTTCGGCAGCGACAGGCGTGCCGAGCGAGATCAATGCCTTGACCGCATCGTCGGGACAGGCGGCGCGCAGACCGACGGCAGCACCGAAGGAGAAGCCGGCGAAGATGATCGGCAGCGAGAACTCATTCTTGAGCCAGTCGAGCGCGGTGCAAACATCCTCTTGCTCACCTTCGCCGTAATCGTGCTCTCCCTCGCTCAGTTCGGCGCCGCGAAAGTTGAAGCGCAACACCGGAAATCCGAAGCCATTTAAGGCTTTCATCGCGTGATAGACGACCTTGTTGTGCATGGTCCCGCCGAAGAGCGGATGGGGATGGCAGACCACCGCGGCGAAGCGTGCGTCAGCTGTGCCCGCATTCAGAAGGGCTTCGAGCCGGCCGGCGCGTCCCTCGAGAAAAAAGGAGCGGATCTGCGCATTCGGCGTGGAATGGATGGTCATCTCCATCCAGTTTACCTCGACAAATTACGGGCTCTGAGGGGAGCGTCGAATCTTGCGATGGAAGAGCTTGGTGTGCACCGGTTCGGGATTACAGCGGCAATAAATCGCCGCGAGAATCAGCGCTGCGTAGAAGACGACCGATATCCACCAGTGCCCGAAGGCATTCGCCCACGGTACGCCCCACATGCCATAAACCACGGCGGCGATCCCGATCACCAACAACGCAGGCCAATGCTTTCCCATGGTAAATAGGATGCAGCTTCCGCACGCCGTGCTTTGTCTCTGGTGCGATGCCCTTGTATTCTCTTGAAATGCCCGTAGACGCAATCGCCCTGACGCGCAAACTCATTGATGTCGAATCGATTACCGGCAACGAAGCCGCGGTGGGAGAGCTGCTGCTCAGCGAGTTGGCGGCGCTCGGTTACAAAACTTTGCGCATGCCAGTCGAGGATAACCGTTTCAACGTCTGGGCCACGTGGCCTGGGCAGGAACATCCCAAGGTGGTTTTCTCGACGCACATGGACGTCGTTCCACCATGGATCAAGTCTTCCGAGGACGAGACGCGCATCTTTGGCCGCGGCGCCTGCGACGCGAAGGGCATCATCGCGGCACAAGTCGCCGCCGCGGAGAAGCTGCACGGAAAAGGCATTTATCCAGGGCTGCTGTTTGTGGTGGGGGAAGAGCGCGACAGCACGGGAGCTTACATTGCAAACCTCCATGCGCCGGGATCGAAATTCCTGATCAACGGCGAGCCCACGGACAACCGGATCGGCACGGCGTCGAAGGGCGCGCTGCGGGTGAACGTGATCGCCGAGGGCAAGATGGCACACTCGGCTTATCCGGAGCTTGGGGAATCCGCGATTGAGAAGCTGCTGAATGCCCTCGAGCGGCTGCGCAAGATTGAGCTTCCGAACAACCCTGAGGTTGGGCCGTGCACGGTGAATATCGGCATGATCGAAGGCGGGCGCGCGCCGAACGTGATTCCCGACAAGGCCAACGCGCAGCTGCTCTATCGGCTGGTTGGGCCTTCGGATCAACTGCGCAAAGATATCGAAGCCGCCATCGCACCCGACGCGCATTGCGAGTACGCGCTGGAGATTCCGTTCGTCGAACTGCGGACGGTTCCCGGCATCCCGACGATGACCGCGAAGTTCACCACCGACATTCCGCGGCTCACCAACTGGGGCGTCCCGGTGCTGCTGGGACCGGGGTCAATTCACGTTGCGCATACCACCGGCGAGTTCATCAGCAAGCAGGAGCTGCTGGAAGCGGTGGAACTTTACGTGAAGGTTGCGGAGTTTCTGAACAACGAATAAAGGCCCGCGACGGTTCCATCGCGAGCCGGTATGACGTATAGATTAGGCCTACTACTTACTTGCCGTAATAAGCGGCGTTCTTCGCCACGAATTCCTGTTTGTCGGCCGGAACTTCCTCGGCCAGGTAGATCGAGTTGGTGGGGCAGGTTGCGATGCAAGCGCCGCAATCCATGCATTCATCGGGGTTGATATAGACCTGCGTGGCGGCTTCCCAGCCTTCTTCTTCCTTCAGCGGGTGAATCGCGTCGCTGGGGCAGGAATCGATACAGAGCATGTCTTTTTCGCAGGTGTCGACAATTACGTGTGCCATTTTGTTTCTCTCCTCGCGCTCAACTCCCGGCTTGGTCGTGGAGCTTGATCTCTGGGGTCCGCAATGCGGTAGCTGTTCCTTAACCCCAACTCAACCTTAGGGGTTTATGTCCGGGTGGTCGGTGATTTGCGTCACAGAGCTGTAGTGACCGAACGCACAGCACCTTTCGGCCCGCGAGTTGCTGTTTGCGGCCTGTTTCCAGTACAAAAGAAGCAGTCTCCTGATGAGTTCCAGGCTAACTACCCATCCCGGACGGCCCGTAACCCGCGCCGTCGCACCAACCGACCGCTGGACGCACTCCCCGGCATGGATGGTCGTCGTTGGCTTTACCCTGCGCGTTTTGTACATCTGGGTCGCCCACACCTACCGCTTCCGCGCCAATGATGAAAACTTCAGTTTCGGGTGGGAGATCGGGCGCATCGCCAATTCCATCGCCACTGGACATGGGTTTTCGTCGCCTTTTTACGGGGACACCGGGCCGACGGCGTGGGCGGCGCCGATATATCCGTACGTGGTCGCCGGGGCGTTCAAGATGTTCGGGATCTACACCCACGCAGCGTCCTTTGCGCTGCTCACGTTCAACAGCCTGTTTTCGGCGCTGACGGCGTGGACCGTCTACCGCATTGCGCAGCGCATGTTCAACGAGACCGTCGCGGTATGGTCGGGTTGGATCTGGACGCTGCTTCCCTACATCGCTTACTGGGCCGTGCGTTGGATCTGGGAGACGAGCCTTTCGACCTTCCTGCTCACGCTCGTGCTGCTGATGACGCTGAAGATGGAGGGCGATAACCGCTATTTCAGCTGGATCGGATTCGGCGCGGTGTGGGGATTCGCTGCGCTCTCAAACACCGCGATGGGATCGTTTCTTCCGTTCTCGGGATTGTGGCTGGTCTATCAACTGCACAAGCAGCACAAGTCATGGTTCCTGCCCGCGGCGGTGAGCGCAGTGGTTTTCATTGCGGTGCTGTCACCCTGGCTGATCCGCAACGATCGGGTGTTCCACAAGCCGCTGCTGCTGCGCGGAAACTTTGGCGTGGAGCTGCACTGCGGCAACAATCCTGTGGCGGAAGGAATATGGGTTGGGGCGGTGCATCCGACGCAAGGGGTGATCGAATACCAGCGCTACAAGGCGATGGGCGAGGCCGCCTACGTGGCGCAGACACAGAAAGAAACGGTGGCGTGGATCAAGGCGCACAAAGAGCGCTTCGCGGTGCTGACGTTCCGGCGCTTCGTTTACTTCTGGAATGGGCTGCCGCGGCTTTCTAAGATCCCGTACCTCGAGCAGACGAAAAACTCGCTCTTCCTGGCAACATCGATCCTGGGCTGGTGGGGGTTATTCCTGGCGATCCGGAGGCGGATTCACGGGATCTGGCTGTTTACGAGCCTTCTGGTTTTCTATCCGGCGGTTTACTATATTACGTTCCCGCATCCGCGCTACCGGCATCCGCTCGATCCGGTCATTTTGATCCTGGGGGTATTTTTGGTTTCTCAGACTCGACCGGACACCGTGGGCAATCTCGCGCCCGATGCCAGCGCCGCTCCGCCGGAGCCGACGCCGCCGGTCTTTACGACCCTCTCGATCATCATTCCGGTCTATAACGAGCGCCGCACCGTGATGCAGCTGCTCAACGCCGTAGCTCGGCAGCCGATCGGGACCCTGCATAAAGAGATGGTGATCGTCGATGACTTTTCTACCGACGGGACCCGCGAATTCCTGCAGCAGATGGACCTTCCGGCGCTCTTCGGCAAGGATGGCATCACCGTGAAGGTCGTGCTGCACGAGGTGAACAAGGGCAAGGGCGCAGGCGTCCGAACGGCGCTGGAACATTGCACCGGCGAGCTCGTGCTAATGCAGGATGCCGACCTTGAGTACGATCCCAGCGATTATCCGGCGCTGCTGAAGCCGATCCTCGACGGCCATGCCGATGCCGTGTTCGGCAATCGCTTTCACAACGGGCCGCACCGCGTGCCGCGCTTCTATCGCTTCGTGCTGAACCGTTGCTTCTCGATGACGTGCAACATGCTCACCGGGCTGGCGCTTACCGACGTCACGGCGTGCTACAAGGTGCTCACGCGCGAGCTGTTCAATCGCATGAACCTGAAGAGCGACCGCTTCAGCTTTGAGACGGAGCTCACGGTGAAGCTGGCAAAGTTGAAGGCGCGGATTTACGAAGTGCCGATCGTCTATCACGGCCGCACCTACGCGGAAGGCAAGAAGATCAACTGGACCGACGGCGTCGCCGCCTTCTACCACCTGATTCGTTTTCAGCTGAAAGATTAAGCGCGCGTTTCGGCGGGTTCTTTGCGCACGCGTCGAGTGCGCCCGGCTGCGACTTCTTCGAAGATTTCTAGCATGCGGCCTACTGAACTTTCCCACGAAAACTTCTTGATCTGCTCTTCGCCGCGGGCCTTGAGCTTGTCGCGTAACGCCTGATCGAGCAACACGCGCTGCAAGGCCCGCTGAATTTCGAAGACGTTTTCGGGATTCACCAGCACGGCCGCGTTGCCGACGACCTCCGGCAGCGACGACGTATTGCTGGTGATGACCGGCGTGCCGTGCGACATGGCCTCGAGCGGCGGCAAACCGAAGCCCTCATAAAGCGACGGAAAAATGAAGACCTTGGCGGCGTCGTAAAAAATGCGCAGGACATCGATCGGCACGAATCCCAGAAACCGGACGTCCTGCTGGACGCGACCTTTGATGACGGCGCGACGCAGGTCGGGATGGCGAGAGACTTCATCGCCGATGATGATCAGCTTCAGGTCGAGATAGGCATCGTCTTTCGCGAGCTCCGACTTCAATAGCGAAAACGCTTCGATGATGCGCACCACGTTCTTGTGTGGGCTGATGCGTCCGGCGTAGAGAATGAATGGATAGTTCACCTGGTAACGCTCGGCGATCATGAGCTTGTCGGCCGCGGTGGCATGGCCCTGGCGGAAGCGGTCGTCGATGGCGTTGTAAACGACTTCGATCTTTTCCTGCGGCACGCCAAATAGGCGCACGGTATCAGTCTTGGAAAACTTCGACACCGCAAAGATGCGCGAGGCGCGGTTCAGCACTCGCTTGGTGAAATAGAAGTGCGCGAACCGCTTCGCGGGTGAAGCGCTGTTGCTGCGATAGAGATAGTCGAGCAGATCGTGCACCGTGACCACATAAGGACACGGGATGCCCTGCGGGATCCAGAACAGGTGCGGGACGTGCAGGACGTTGGCGCCTTGCCGCTTCAGCGCGCTGTGGAACTCGAAGTAAGACGACGGCGAGTAATCGTTGTCGGGGCACTCGATGTGCGAAAAATTGGGCTGGAGCGGGCCCATGTCGTGAATGCGTCCGGGCGTGCCGAGGAGGACGTACTCGTTTTTCTTGTCCAGACGCCCCAGGGTACGCACCACGTTGCGGATGTAGGTGCCGATCCCGAAGTCGCTGATGCGGCGGATGTCGATCGCGACCTTCACGGGAGTAGTGTAAAAGACAGTTGCTCGATTGGCTTCGGAATTAGTTACACTCTCAACGGAGCTAAGATGCGAATTGGCAAGATCCGCTCGCTTGGGTTACACGCGCTGCCGGCGCTGTGGTTCTGCTATGCCCTGGTCGAGCTCCACGTTTACTGGGGAGGAAATGGGAGCGATTCGCGACTTAGTTCGCTAATCGTATTTCTTGTTTATTGGCTTTATTATCCGATTTTCGCGGTGCTGATCAAAAACTTCTGGTTTTTCTTTTTCCACAGCGAATTTTGGGTTTACAGTTGGGTCGTTCTGGGGGGCACGGGATGGTCCTACGTTCTCAGCTTCGGAACGCGTTTTATCTTCCGGAAGATTAAGCACCGCCTGAACACTTCCCCTCGAATCAGCGACGCAACAGCGCACTGATCCTTCGCCACTACACCGTAGCTAAGCGACGAGCTCTCCGCTCTGGATAGAGCGGATACGCGTCGCACAACTCGTGCACCTGGCGCTTCACGCGCGCCAGGAAGTCTGGGTTATTGCGGTTGCGCAGGCTCTCGGCGATCCAGATGCCGACCTGCCGCATCTCCGGTTCCTTCATGCCGCGCGTGGTGAGAGCAGGCGTGCCGACGCGAATGCCGCTCGGCTTCATCGGCGGATTGACGTCGAAGGGAATCGCGTTCTTGTTCACTGTGATGCCCGCTTCGCCCAGCGCTTTTTCTGCTTCACTGCCGAACATGCCGGCGGAGAAGACATCGATGAGCATGAGGTGGGTGTCGGTGCCTCCGGAGATGATGCGAAATTCCTTGTCGGCAAGCTGCTTGGCGAGGACCTTCGCGTTGGCCACAACCTGCGCAGCGTAGTCCTTGAACGATGGCTCCATCGCCTCTTTGAAGCAGATGGCCTTGGCGGCGATGATGTGCACCAGCGGGCCGCCCTGCATTCCCGGGAAGGTGATTTTGTCGATGGCAGCGGCGAACTCCTGCTTGGAGAGGATCATGCCGGCGCGAGGGCCACGCAGGGTTTTGTGCGTGGTGGTAGTGACGATGTGGGCATGCGGCACCGGCGAGGGATGCGCGCCACCGGCAACGAGCCCGGCGAAGTGCGCCATGTCGACCATGAAGAGCGCGCCTGCTTTGTCGGCGATCTGGCGCATGCGCGCGAAGTCGATGATGCGCGGATAGGCGCTACCGCCGCCGACGATGAGCTTCGGGTGATGCTCCATCGCGAGCTTCTCGACTTCGTCGTAGTCGATGGTCTCGGTTTCCTTGGTCACGCCGTAGGGAACGATCTTGTAGGTCTTGCCTGAGAAATTCAGCGGATGGCCATGGGTGAGATGGCCGCCGTGCGCGAGGTTCAGGCCGAGGATGGTGTCGCCCGGCTGCAGCACTGCGCCGTAGGCTTCCATGTTGGCGGTGGAACCGGAGTGCGGCTGCACGTTGGCATGCTCGGCACCAAAGAGCTGCTTGGCACGATCGCGGGCGAGGTTCTCGACGACGTCGGCATATTCGCAACCGCCGTAGTAGCGCTTGCCGGGATAACCTTCGGCATATTTGTTGGTGAAGGCGGAGCCGGCGGCCTGGAGCACGGCCTCACTGACGAAGTTCTCGCTGGCGATCAATTCGAGGCCTTCGTGCTGGCGGCGCTCTTCGTTGGCGATGGCCTCGGCGATCTGCGGATCGACCTCGGCGAGGGGCTGGTACATGGGGTTCTTGCTCATGATTGCTTGTACCTCAGGGGCTAAAGCCCCAAAATTTAAGAACGCAATGACGCGGGACTAAAGTCCCGCTGTACCGAATGTGCTGCTCTGACGCAGGGGCTAAAGCCCCGCTTTACCCGCTGTGCTCTTTTCCTGCTCTTCAATCTCGTGGATCTTGTCGAGTCGGCGTTGATGGCGGCCGCCGGCGAATTCGGTTTTGATCCAGGTATCGACGATTTCCATGGCTGCTTCGGGCTGCAAGACGCGCGCGCCTAACGCCAGGATGTTGGCGTCGTTGTGTTCGCGGCTCATCTGCGCTTCGAACAGGTTGTCGCAATTGGCGGCGCGGATTCCGGGGACTTTATTGGCTGAAATCGCCATCCCGATGCCGGTGCCGCAGACCAATATGCCAAGCGTTGCGCGCTGGTCGACGATGGTCTCAGCGACTTTCCTCGCATAGTCTGGGTAATCGACGGAATCGGGGGAGTTTGTGCCCTCGTCCTCGACCTCGATTCCCTGCTCGCTGAGGTGCTGCTTGATCTTGTCTTTCAGCTCGAATCCCGCGTGGTCCGCGCCGAGGGCGATCTTCATGCCCACAATTGTAACCTTAGGCTCACGCTTCGCATCGGCCAAAAAGGCGAGGCGATTGGGCCTTGTGCCGATGCGGCTTTCAGAGCATACTTTCCGTCTATTTCCGGGAGCTCTGCAACACGATTCGGTCGCAAATCCCAGCAGGAAGGTGAACGATGGCCACGCCAGCGAATGACGCGGTGAAGATCTTCAAATTCATTGATTTCGATCTCAGCAATGGTCTGGCACGGATCACGCTGAATCATCCGCCTTATAACGTACTGACGGTTCCGCTGATGGCCGAGCTGGCGGACGCCATCGAGAGCCTTGAAGGTCATCACGATGTGAAGTGCATCCTGCTCGATTCGTCGCAGAAGACGTTTTCCGCGGGAATCTCGATTGAAGACTCCAAGCCGGATCGCGTCTTCCAGACGCTTGAGGCCTTTAATCGCGTCTTCCAGGCGATCTCCGAAATCTCCAAGCCGCTGATCGTAGTGGTGAACGGGCCGGCAATTGGCGCCGGATCGGAGCTGGTGGCCTTTGGCGATATGGTCATCGCGACGCCGAATGCTCGCTTCGCACAGCCCGAGGTGAAAATGGGAGTTTTCCCGCCGTTTGCGGCCATTATGCTGCCCGCGGTGATTGGACCGAAGAAGACCTATGAACTGATCCTAACCGGACAGGGACTGAGCGCGGAAGAGGCGCTGGCTTTGGGCTTCGTGAACCGCGTGGTGCCCGAAGCCGGATTGCAGGGCACGGTCGATGAACTGGTGGCCCGGATCATCGAATTCAGCGGGCCGGTACTCGAAATGACGAAGAAAGTGATCGCCACCTCCATCGGCCGACCGTTGGCCGAGGCGATGAAAAAGTCGCAGGACATCTACCTGAACCAGCTGATGTCGCTACAGGACGTGGAAGAGGGCCTTAGGGCGGTACTGGAAAAAAGGAAGCCAGTCTGGAAGAATATGTAGATACGGAGTTCACGGACGACGCGGCGTCCAGGAACGCGTTTCTGGACGTACTATTGAATGATTAATTTTCGCTTGTCAGTTTGGCTTGGGGCATTCCTTACCCTGAGCCTGTGCACGTTTGCCCAAAACCCCACGCAGGACAGCAGCACGCAGCAGACGCCCCCTGCCGATCCAGCTTCGACCCAGAGCACATCGCAGCCACCCAGTTCGCGGCCCGAAGCCGGCGCCACGCAGCTGCCGGACTCGCCGTCTGCTACCCAGAAAAAGTCTGGCCAGAAGACCCAGGAAGAGATTGAGATCGAGCGCAAGGAGCAGTCCCAGAAAATCCTCGGCATTATGCCGCAATATTCCGTAACCAGCCGCCGCGATGCCCCCGCGCTGACACCGGGAGAGAAGTTCCACCTGATGGCCAAGGGGACGGTGAACCCGTTTGAGTTCGTCGCCACCGGATTGCAAGCAGGGCTGAGCCAGGCGACCGACGAATTCCCGGAGTACGGCCAAGGCGCGGAAGGCTATGGGAAGCGTTACGGGGCAGCTTACGCCGACCAGGCGTCGAGCCAATTCTTCAGCAACTTCTTTTACCCGGTATTGTTCAAGGAAGACCCGCGGTACTTCCGGTTGGGCGAGGGGACGTTCAAGCACCGGCTGCTCTATTCGCTGGCGCAGGAGTTCTCAGTGGTCAACGATAACCGCACCCGGGGCTTCAACTTCTCCAATGTTCTGGGAGCGTTTACCTCGGGCGCGATTTCGAACGCGTACTATCCGCAAGCGGATCGCGGACTAAGCAACACAGTGGACCGATCTGTAATTGCACTGGCTTATGGCAGTGCGGGCGGGATCCTCGATGAGTTCTGGCCGGATGTGCGGGAGAAGTGGGCGGCCCACAAGAAGAAAAAGAAAGACCAGCAGAATCAGCAGTGAGGCGCGGCCGGGCAAAAAGCCCGGCCGTTTGCTTATGGAGTGATCGAAACTTTAGAATGATTGTTTATCCTTTACTCAAAATGACCGTCTGTATGACCCGACCGCGCGCCATGTTTTTCTGCGGGCGCCTCCGTGGGAGATCGCAATGATTCATTTTCCTGTACCTGAAGCCCTGACTTTCGACGACGTGTTGCTGTTGCCCGCCAAGAGCGACGTGGTGCCAACCAGCGCCAGCACCGCAACCAAGCTCACGCGCAACGTCACGCTGAATATCCCCATCATCTCCGCCGCCATGGACACGGTGACGGAAAGCCGCATGGCCATTGCCCTGGCGCAACAGGGCGGCCTCGGCATCGTGCACCGCAACCTGACGATCGACGCGCAGGCGGGCGAGATCGACAAGGTAAAGCGCTCCGAAAGCGGCATGATCGTCGACCCGATCACCATGTCGCCGGAGAACCGGATCAGCGAGGCACTCGAGGTGATGAAGCGCTATCGCATCTCGGGCGTGCCGGTCACGAAGAACAAGAAACTCGTCGGCATTCTCACCAACCGCGACCTGCGCTTCGAGACCCGCACCGACATTCCAATCAGCCAGGTAATGACAAAGGAAAACCTGATCACGGTTCCGGTGGGAACCACGCTGGAAGATGCGGAAGCGATCCTGCATCAGCACCGGGTAGAGAAGCTGCTGGTGGTCGATGAGAAGTACGAGCTCAAGGGCCTGATCACGGTCAAAGACATCCAGAAGAAGCTGAAGTATCCGATCGCCGCGAAGGATGCGCAGGGACGCTTGCGCGTCGGGGCGGCGATTGGGGCGACCGGCGACTACCTGGAGCGGGCGCACGAACTGGTACGAGCAAAGGTGGATGTACTCGCAATCGACAGCGCCCACGGACATTCGTCGCGCGTGCTCGATGCCATTCGCGCGGTCAAGAAGCAGTTTCCAGAGGTCGACCTTTTGGCCGGAAACGTTGGCACTTACGACGGGGCGATGGAAATCGCCAATGCCGGGGCCGATGGCGTAAAGGTTGGCATCGGGCCGGGATCGATTTGCACTACGCGCATCGTGACCGGAGCAGGTGTGCCGCAGATTACGGCAATCGCCGAGGCCTACCGCGCGCTGAAGGACAAGGGCGTGCCCGTGATCGCTGACGGCGGCATCAAATACTCGGGAGACATCGTGAAAGGCCTGGCAGCGGGCGCCGATGTAGTGATGATCGGCTCGCTGCTGGCCGGGACCGAAGAGAGTCCGGGCGAGACGATCCTGTATCAGGGGCGCACCTTCAAGTCGTATCGCGGCATGGGGTCGCTCTCGGCGATGGCGCAGGGATCGAGCGAGCGCTACTTCCAGTCGGTGGATTCGGAGAGCTCCGGCCTCGCGGTGGAAGAGGATGGCAACCGGCTTAATAAGCTGGTTCCCGAGGGCATCGAGGGACGCGTGCCGTACCGGGGCACGGTGGCGATGATCGTCCACCAGATGGTGGGCGGGCTGCGCAGCGGAATGGGCTACGTGGGGTGCGGCACCATCCCTGAACTCAAAGAGAAGGCGCGATTCATTCGCATCAGCGGCGCGGGATTGCGCGAGAGCCACGTGCATGATGTGATCATCACGCGTGAAGCTCCCAATTACCGGGTGGAATAGAGAGCTAGCTTGGCATCGCTTCGCAACTGGAAACCGTGGATACCTGTCGCAGTTTGGCTGGGCCTATTGGCGCTGGAGTCGTCGGATCTTGGTTCGAGCGACCACACCGGCATAATTCTTCGAAAGATCTGGAGCGTGTTGCTCGGTGCGCCGGATGAAGAGACTTTCGAGTTCGTCCACCACTTGATCCGCAAGACCGGGCACTTCTGCGGATACGCGATCCTGAGTTGGCTGATTTTCCGGGCCGTTCGGGCTACGTGGCGCAACCGGCAGGCGGTCGTCGCGCGGGGCCGCGAATACTTCTGGCAGCTACGGTGGGCGATCTTTGGGATCTTGGGGACCGCGGTAACCGCCAGCCTTGACGAGTTCCATCAGAGCTTTAATCCGAACCGTACCGGGCGCTGGCAGGACGTAGTGATTGACTCCAGTGGGGCGCTGGCGATGCAGGTCCTGCTCTATTTCGTCACTACCATCGGCCGTGGGAAACCGGCGATCCGGGAAGCCGAAGCGTAGCTTTCTGATAATCACTACATTTTCAGCAACAAACCGAGCATGATCATGGCGGAATCCACCATGGCAGCGAGCGCCAGTCCGGCGATAAAGCGTCCCGGGCCGCGCAGATTCTGCGGCTGCACCGCACTGCGGGCACAGACGATCGTATCGGCCCAAAGATCGCCATAGCGTTGCTCTTTGGGCGTCTTCTTCATCTGCAGATAGCCGATCAGGCCGAAGAACAGGGAATCCCAGTAATAAGCAATGGATCGCTTGACCGCCGGCACGAAACGGCACGGCGAGCCGTCCGACTGCACAACCGTCATCCCAAGGCACAACTTGCCCACCGTGCTGCCATGAGTCGCTTCCTGCAGCGCACTGAAGAGCACGTAGCCCAGCATGGCGAGCGCAAAACTCGAGATGGTCATCGCCTGCAGCTGCGCGACAATGGCGGGCGTCATTTGCCGGCCGCTGGCGAGGAGCGCAAAGCCCAGGATGATCCCGAAAACAAAGCCGGCGATGAGTGAGATGACGATGTGCACCACGACGTCAATGACTCGCGCGATCGCCCGCCGCATGAACGTCTCGCCCGCGATACCGACGGGCTCGGCATAGCCGCCAAAGGTGAGACCAGGTTGTTGAGGGGCTGATGGATCGGGACCGGGCGCGGAGGATGCCATGGATGTTCTCCCAAAAGCGAAGTGGAAGGAGCCCGCGGGCACTATACCTTCGAATCCAAGTATTCTCTATCACTATCTCAAGAGAAAAAAGAAACGCACCCGCATGACGGGTGCGCTCAGTTCGCGACTAACTCTTTGAAACTACTTCTCGTCGCCGGCGGCGTGTTCTTCCTGGGCCGACTGCGCTTCGAGGGCCTTGCGGTTGTCCTCGGCGCGCTTGGCGCGGACGGCAGCGCGCTTCTCGCGCTTCTCGTCGACGATCTTCTCGCTGCCGAGGAGCTCGATGAATGCCTTTTCGCCACCGTCGCCCGGACGGAAGCCGGTGCGAACGATGCGCAGGTAACCGCCCTCGCGGTCGCCAAAGCGAGGCGATAGGGTGGCAAACAGCTTATCCACGGCTTCGCTGGTCATAAGGTAGGCAGCGGCCTGACGGCGCGCGGCAACCGTACCATCCTTGCCTAGCGTGATCATCTTTTCCACGTGCGGACGCATCGCTTTGGCTTTCGGCACCGTGGTTTCGATGCGCTCTTCCACGATCAACGAAGTGACCAGGTTGCGCAGAAGCGCGCGCCGGTGCTCGGTGTTACGTCCCAGTTTCCATCCTGCTCTGCGATGACGCATTGTCGTATTCCTTCAATTTCCGCGGGGCTAAAGCCCCTTATAAATTTTCCGGGAATCGCGGGCCTGAAAGGCCCGCATTACCCGCAGGGGCTAAAGCCCCGATTTGTTGCCCGGGCCACGCGGCGCTAAAGCGCCGCTGTACCGGTTGCTTAACTCCTAAAGCTTCGTTCGACCCCTGGCTGCGTCGGCGCCCAAAGTGACGCCTCAGCACAAACTAGAAGCCGGGGTTGTTGTCGCCGCCGAAACCACCGCCGCCGTATCCGCCGTATCCGCCGTAGCTCGGAGCCGGCTGAGAACCGGGAGGCGGAGCAACTGCGTTGCCCTGCTCGTCGATCTTCATGCCGAGGCTGAGTCCCATCGAGGCCAGGATTTCCTTGATCTCGTTGAGCGACTTGCGGCCGAAGTTCTTGGTCTTGAGCATTTCGGCTTCAGTCTTCTGCACGAGCTCGCCGATGGTCTGGATATTGGCGTTCTTGAGGCAGTTGTAGCTGCGAACCGAAAGCTCGAGTTCTTCAACCGAACGGTTCAGGTTCTCGTTGCGAATCTCCGGCTTGCGATCTTCCGCGTGCGAAGCTTCGATTTCTTCTTCGAAGTTGATGAAGATGTTCATGTGGTCTTTGAGCAGCTTCGCGGCGAGGCCGAGCGCGTCGGCCGGGTTCACGGAGCCGTTGGTCCACACTTCGATGGAGAGCTTGTCGTAGTCGGTGATCTGACCGAGACGGGCAGCTTCAACCGCGTAGTTGCACTTGCGAACCGGCGAGTGGACCGAGTCGATCGGAATAAATCCGAGGCCGAGGTCTTCGTCGAAGTTCTTATCGGCCGACACGTAGCCGCGTCCCTTTTTGAGACGCATTTCCATGTCGATCTTGCCACCTTCGCTGATGGTGGCGATGTAAACGTCCTTGTCGAGCACTTCCACGTCACCATCGGCCTCGATCATGCCAGAGGTCACGATGCCGGGCTGATCCGCGCGCAGGTAGATCGCCTTGGGCGCGTCGCCGGCGAGGCGGAATGGAATCTGCTTCAGGTTGAGGATGATGTCCGTCGCATCCTCGACAACGCCGGGGATTGACTGGAACTCGTGCAAGACACCTTCGATCTTGACGGCCGTGATGGCAGCGCCTTCAATCGAGGAGAGCAATACGCGGCGAAGCGCATTGCCAATCGTGGTTCCGAAACCGCGCTCAAACGGCTGGGCCCAGAAATGACCGTACTTGTCGGTCAAAGACTCCGAGTCAAAGGCGAGGCGCTTCGGTTTTTGAAAACCTTTCCAGAGCATTCTTGTCTCCTATTTCTCAATTCGGCCATGCTGCATGGAACCCTATGTTCCAGCTGAACTGGCGCGATGATTAGGAACGGGGCGGGCGGCACGAGGCCACCCGCCAAATTCATTACTTGCTGTACAACTCGACGATCAGCTGTTCGTTCACCGGCAGCGCGATCTCGTTACGCTTGGGCAGATTGAGAATGCGTCCGCTCCAATTTTCGAGGTTCGCTTCGAGCCATGCCGGCGCCGTCTGGTGGCTGGTCAATTCCTTGATCTGGCCGAGGATCGTCAATTCCTTGCTGCCTTCGCGGATGGCGATCTCGTCGCCAACGCTGACCTGGTAGGAAGGAATGTTGACCTTGCGGCCGTTCACCTGGATGTGGCCATGGCGCACCAACTGGCGGGCCTGACGGCGCGCGGTGGCAAATCCGAGGCGGTACACAACGTTATCGAGGCGGCGCTCCAACTGCTGGAGCAGCAATTCGCCGGTCACGCCCTGCGAGGTCGCGGCCTTTTCGAAGTAGTTGCGGAACTGGTTTTCCTGCGCGAAATACATGCGCTTGGTCTTCTGCTTCTCGCGAAGCTGAAGTCCGTAGCCCACGATCTTCGCCTTGCGGTCCTTGCCGTGTTGGCCAGGCGCAAAGTTACGCTTTTCAATCGCGCATTTGTCGGTGAAGCACTTTTGCCCCTTGAGGAACAGCTTGGTGCCCTCCCGGCGGCAAAGGCGGCAGACTGCATCTTTGTAACGTGCCAAGTTTCTCTCCTGTCGGACGGAGCTGCCGTCCGGATTACGATCGGTTTACGGGACTTGGCTGTCCTGTCTTCCCGATCAATCTTCTATTTCCCCCCTTCGGACTAGCCGATCAGGAGCTTGTAGCCATCTGGATCTTCGACCCAAAACTCGCCCTTCTGTGCATAGAAGGGATACTCCAACTGACTTGCCGCGATGCCCTTACCCAGCAACTGATCGCGATAGCTGACCACATCGCCGACGTACAGGTAAAAGATCACCGGTTGCTTCTGCAACGCCAGCGGGCCGCCGGCATGGGTGAGCATCAAATCTGCCCCGCCCTTCTTCAAATACGCCCACTTCAACTCGCCGTCGTGTTCGAACGTGTTGTCGACTTCGAAACCGAGCGACTCGTAAAACGAGATCGAACGCTTGATGTCTGAAACGGAAGCCATCGGCACGAGGCCTTTTAACTCCGCAGCAGACATGGGATCACACCCTGCGGCGCTTCGGCGGACGGCAGCCGTTGTGCGGAATCGGCGTGACGTCGCGAATGACGCGCACATCGAGACCCGCAGCAGCAAGCGCACGGACGGCCGACTCACGGCCCGAACCGGGACCGCTGACGCGAACGTCGAGGCTGCGCATGCCGTGATCGCGCGCGGCGTTGGCCGCGTTCATCGCGGCCTGCTGAGCGGCGAACGGAGTGCCCTTACGCGATCCGCGGAACCCGAGCGAGCCCGAGCTCTTCCACGACACCACGTTCCCCGAGGGATCGCTGATGGTGACGATGGTGTTGTTGAACGACGCCTGGATGTGCGCCAGTCCATGCGGAACGTGCTTGCGTTCCTTCTTCTTGAACTTCTTGGTCTTGCCTTTTTTCTCGCCGGCAGCGCCGGTGGTAGCTGGTTTCGCCATGTCTCAATTCGCCTTTTACTTCGCGGTTGCTTTCTTCTTGTTCGCCACGGTGCCCTTACGCGGACCTTTGCGGGTGCGCGCGTTGGTATGCGTGCGCTGGCCACGGACCGGCAAGCTGCGGCGGTGACGGTAGCCGCGATAAGAACCGATTTCGATGAGCCGCTTGATGTGCATCGAGACGTCTTTGCGGAGATCGCCTTCGACCGAGCTGCCGTTTTCAATGGCAGTACGAATACGGGTGGCCTCTTCTTCCGTGAGGTCGGAGACCTTGCGGGTGGGCTCAACGTTGGCTTCCGCCAGGATTTTGGCGGCGCGCGAGTCGCCGATGCCGAAGATGTAGGTCAACGCGATGACGATGTGCTTGTTGCGCGGAAGATCCACGCCTGCAATACGTGCCATGTTCTACCCCTGCCTCTGCTTATGTTTCGAGTTTTCGCAGATCACGCGAACCACACCATGGCGGCGAATGACCTTGCACTTGTCACAGATTTTCTTTACTGATGCCCGAACCTTCATGACTTTACTTCTTCCTATAAGATCCGCAGGGGCTAAAGCCCCCTTGAAAATTGTTTCGTGCGGCACGACTGAAGTCGCGCCCTGATACAAACCGCTATTTATAGCGGTAAACAATCCGTCCACGGGTCAGGTCGTAAGGCGATAGTTCCACCGCGACCCGGTCTCCGGGAAGAATACGAATGAAGTTCTTGCGCATCTTGCCGGACACATGAGCCAGCACCTGATGCTTGTTTTCCAATTCAACTTTGAACATGGCATTGGGCAGCGGTTCCACCACAATGGCCATCACTTCAATCGCGTCTTCCTTAGACATGCATTCCTTTAATCGTCTTCCCTCAGGGGCTAAAGCCCCGTTGCCAGTTTTCCCATTTGTCACGGCTAAAGCCGTGACCTACCGCAAACCCAAAAACTAAACCGTCAAAATCACCGGACCGTCCCGCGTAATCGCGACGCAGTGCTCGAAGTGAGCGCTAAAGCTGCCGTCGGCGGTGACTGCCGTCCAGTGATCGTCCAACGTACGCGTACCCGGCTTACCCACGTTGACCATCGGCTCGATGGCGAGGACCATGCCCTCCCGCAACCGTGACCCCTGGCCTTGCGTCCCAAAGTTCGGGACCTGCGGATCTTCGTGCAACCGGGTGCCGATACCGTGGCCTACAAACTCTCGTACTACGCTGAAGCCCGCGGCTTCCACATGCTGCTGCACGGCTGCGCCTACATCGCCAAGCGTATTGCCGACGCGTACCGCGTCAATTCCCTTGTACAACGACTGCTCCGTGACTTCGAGCAGCTTGTTCAACTCCGGACTGATCGCTTCGCCGACCGGAACCGTGATCGCGGAGTCGCCGTAATAGCCGTCGAGCACGACACCGCAGTCGATGGAGACAATGTCTCCGCGTTTCAGCGATCGCTTCTCGGACGGAATGCCGTGCACGATCTCTTCGTTGATCGAGGTGCACAGCACACAGGGGTAGTCGTAATATCCCTTGAACGCCGGCTTGGCTCCGAGGTCGCGGATTTTCTTTTCCGCTGCCCGCTCCAAATCCATGGTGGTGACACCAGGAGCCACCAGGCCTTTAACCGTGTCCAGAACCTGACGTACGATGCGCCCGCTGCGGCGCATTTTTTCTATCTCACTCGCCGACTTACAGATGATTGCCATGCTCGATCAGACTCAACATCTCCTCGGTGACCCGTTTTTCGGGCTGGTCGCCATTGACTTCAAAGAGGCGGCCCTGGGAACGGTAATAGCTCACAAGAGGAAGAGTCTGCTGCTCGTAAGCTTTAAGACGCCCGGCAATCACTTCCTCACGGTCATCCTGCCGCATTACAAGCTTCGAGCCTTCGAGATCGCAAATTCCTTCGATTCGAGGGGGCTTCGAGAAAACGTTGTAGATCGTTCCGCAGGTGGGACACGAACGACGTCCGGTAAGCCGTTGCAGCAATTGATTATAGTCCACTTTTATTGAAATCACAACCGGTGGCACGGCACTTGCTACGTGGGTATGGGTGCTTTCAAAGAGCTTGCCGCTCAACAACTTATCAAGCCATTCGGCCTGAGCGACGGTACGCGGGAAGCCATCCAGGATGTATCCCCGCCGGGTATCCGGCTTATTGAGCCGGTCGGCCACCATGGCGCAGACGATATCGTCTGAGACCAGGTTACCGCCTTCCATGGCGGCTTTCGCCTGCTTGCCCCACTCGGTTCCAGAAGCGACGTTTTCCCTGAGGATGTCGCCAGTGGAGATCTGTGGGATTCCCAGCAACTCAACCAATTTCTTGGATTGAGTGCCCTTTCCTGCTCCGGGCGGCCCGAACAGAATCACCGGACCGACATTTCGAGTCTGCGTTTGCACAATACTTCCCGTAGAAGCTTGTGTTTTCATCCGCTCGCCCTGCCAGGCTGAACGGTGTCTCCCCGAGCCTAACTTCGCCCGGTAGAAACTCCGAACGACCTGCTTTATTCCGGCGCCTAGCGCCAACGGCCTCCCGGTAGCCGCCCTAACACGTTTGCACAGTTCAGCAACTACTTAACTCAAACGCACTACCAGCGGCGGCCCTTGATACGGCCGCTCCGTGGGGTGAATCCTTCATAATGCCGCATGATGAGCTGCGACTCAATCTGCTGCACCGTATCCATGGCGACGCCGACGACGATCAGCAGCGAAGTGCCGCCGAAGTAGAAGGTCACGCCAAGTCCGGTGGTCATCCAGTTGGGCAGCTTGTCGAACAACCCGCCTCCCAGCCACAGCGGCAAGTGGTTGAGATGCAAACCTACCATCATCCACTCAGGGATGAAGCTGATCACGATCAGGTATAACGCACCGACGAGCGTAATGCGAGTGAGAATCTCGTTGATGTAATTCGAAGTACGCGCGCCCGGGCGAATGCCGGGGATGAACCCGCCATACTTCCGCATGTTGTCGGCGACGTCATTCGGGTTGAAGACGATCGACACATAGAAGTAGGCAAAGAAGATGATGCCGCAAGCATAGAGAAGGGTGTAGAGAGGCTCGCCCCACTTCAACTGATCGGTAAGATTCTTCACCCAGTGATACTTCCCGAAGACGGGTAAAAGCCCGATCGTCTGCGGGAGGGTGAGGATCGACGAGGCAAAGATGACCGGCATGACGCCACCGGAGTTTACCCGGAGCGGCAGGAAGGTCGACTGTCCGCCCATCATCTTGCGGCCGACGATGCGTTTGGCGTACTGCACGCTGATGCGCCGCTCGCTGCGTTCCACGTAGACGATGAAGGCCACGACGAGGAACATCACGACGACGAGAATCAACAGCGCGGGAACCGTGAACGGGCCCCAGTAGGAGGTCTTGACCTTGTCAAGCAGGTCGGCGACACCGCGCGGGAGACCGACAACGATGCCGGCGAAGATCAGCAGCGACATACCGTTGCCAACGCCGCGTTCCGTAATCTGTTCACCCAACCACATGATGAAGGCGCTGCCCGTGGTGAGGGTCAGCATCGTCATGAGGATGAAGCCGGGGCCTGGATTCAACACCATGCCGGCCTGGTGGGTCAGAGTGACTGCGATGCCGAAGGACTGCATGGCGCTGAGCATTACGGTGAGGTAACGCGTCCACTGCGTGATCTTCTTGCGCCCGAGTTCGCCTTCCTTCTGCAGCTTGGCCAGCGGTTCGTAAACCACGGTCAGGAGCTGGAGAATGATGGAGGCGGTGATGTACGGCATGATGCCGAGGGCGAAGATGGTGAGACGGCGAAGCTGGCCGCCGCTGAAGAGATCGACGAAGCCCAGCACCGATCCGCGGTTGTTCGCGAAGAACTGCTGGAGCATATCGGCGTTCACGCCCGGCGTCGGGATATGCCCGCCGAGGCGATACACGGCCAGAAGCGCAAGCGTGAAGAGCACGCGGTTGCGCAGGTCCGGGATACGGAAGATATTTGCCAGCTTCTCAAACATGGACTACAGGACCTCGATCTTGCCGCCAGCCTTGGTGATTTTTTCTTCGGCAGTCTTGGAGAACTTGTGCGCGTGCACCGTCAGCGCACTCTTCAGTTCACCGGTTCCCAACACTTTAATCAAGTCGTTCTTGCCGGCAATCTTGTGCTTCACCAGGATCTCGGGGGTGATGGTGTCGAGGCCGAGCTCGGCGAGGCGATCAAGGTTCACCACGGCGTATTCCACGCGGAAGATGTTGGTGAAGCCGCGCTTCGGAATGCGGCGATGCAGCGGCATCTGGCCGCCTTCAAAACCGCGCATCATGCGCGAACCGCTGCGTGACCGCTGGCCCTTGTGACCGCGAGCCGAGGTCTTGCCCATGCCCGAGCCCATACCGCGGCCTACGCGCTTCTTGTTTTCTGCTGCCTTCTTCGGTGCTCGAAGATTACTGAGATTCATTTCGTTTCCTGTCGCGGTACGTTTACCGCTCGCTTGTAGCGGACGATGATTCGTCCGTCTCACTGTACTTCTAGATACTGCCCCCAGGTACAGCCGGGCTTCAGCCCGGCGTTACACCCCTCAAAATATGAGGGCTTTAGCCCCTGAGGTTAGCTGACGATCTCCACCAGATGTGGAATCTTCGCCACCATCCCACGGATCGACGGCGAATCTTCGCGGACGATCACCTGGTTGAGGCGGGTGAATCCCAGACCCTTGATCACCAGCTTGTGCTTCACCGGGGCTTGAATCCCCGAGCGCACCCACTTGATCTGGATGGTCGCGCCTTTCGGAGCGGCCTTGATTTCAACTTTCTTGCGTGTACGTGGCATGGTTAGAGCTCCTGGACCGTCTTGCCGCGTCCGGCAGCGACTTCGTTGCGGTCGCGCAATTGTTTCAACGCTTCGAAGGTCGCCTTGATCACGTTGTGAGGATTCGTTGTTCCAATCGACTTGGTGAGGACGTTCTGCACGCCCGCCGAGGTCATGACCGCGCGCACTGCGCCGCCCGCGATCACGCCCGTGCCTTCCGGCGCCGGCTTCAACATCACGCGGCCTGCGCCGTAGCGCCCGACCACCTGGTGCGGAATCGAAGTCTGGTTGAGGTGAACCCGGACCAGGTTCTTCTTGGCCGATTCGATACCTTTGCGGATCGCCTGCGGAACTTCCTTCGCCTTACCAGAACCGAAACCAACCACCGCAGCGGAGGGATCGCCCACGACGACGAGCGCCGCGAACGACATGTTCTTACCGCCCTTGACGACTTTCGTCACGCGGTTGATGGCCACAACCTGGTCTTTCAGGTTGAATTGGCCGGCGTCGAGCTTCTTCTTTATTGTTGCCATTCAGTCAACTCTCTCTTCTTAAACTCTGTCCCGGGTGCGGGTGCCCCATCTCTGGGTGCCCCATTTCTCGCGGCTGTTTCGCGAGAAGTGGGGTTCACTCTAGAACTCTAAACCGCCTTCACGCGCGGCATCGGCCAGCGCCTTGATGCGTCCGTGATACAGGTAGCCACCGCGGTCGAACACGACCTTGGTGATGCCCTTCGACTTGGCGCGCTCCGCGATCGACTTGCCCAGCTGCTTGGCTGCGCTCACGTTGCCACCGGTGGGACGCTTGCCTTCCTTGGCTTCGCCGAACTCCAGCGTGTTCGCCGAGATGATCGTCGCACCCTTCTGATCGTCGATGAGCTGAACATAAAGGTGGTTGGTGGAGCGGTACACATTCAAGCGCGGACGCTCGGTCGTACCCTGAACCTTCTTGCGGATGCGGATGTGAACCCGGTTCCGCGTGATGTTTTTCGAATCCTTGTTAAACATTGCTTTTTCGTTTCTCCCGGGTTTCTATGCCGGGCAGACGATGACAAGTCGTGCTCGCCGTATCGTCCGTACCGCAGGGGCTAAAGCCCCGTTTTAATTTACTTCGCGCCGGTCTTGCCGACCTTCTTCTTCAACTTCTCGCCAGCGTAACGGACGCCCTTGTTCTTGTACGGATCGGGCGGACGCAAGCTGCGCATTTCTGCAGCGACTTGGCCGACCTTCTGACGATCAATGCCGCTGATGGTCAGCTGCGTCTGCTTGGCATCGACCGTGACTTCGATCCCTGCGGGTAGCGGATACTCGATCGGGTGCGAGAAGCCAAGGGTGAAGACCACAATGCCCTTACCCTTCATTTCCGCACGGTAGCCGATGCCGACGATCTCAAGGTTTTTCGTCCAACCCTTGGTCACGCCTTCGACCGCGTTGTTGACCAGGGCGCGAACGAGGCCGTGAATCGCGCGCTTCGACTCTTCGTCGCGCGTGACCACAATGTTGCCATCCTGCTGCGCGAGCTTCACGCCGCCAGGAAGGTGGTTCGACACGGTGCCCTTCGGGCCTTTCACGGTCACGACATCGCCGGTCACGTTAAACGTGACGCCCTTCGGAACGGCGATCGGCTTTTTACCAATTCTCGACATATGCTCTCTACTCTCTGCCGCGGTCTGTGCCTTGGCTGTTCAGCCGCAGTTTCTTCCTGGTGATGGCTCATGCGGGCGGGAATGCGCTTGCCGAGCCGCTGCCGTTTAGCAGCCTAGTAAACTTCGCAAAGGACTTCGCCGCCGAGGCCTTCTTTGCGGGCCTGGCGTCCTGTCATCACACCCTTGGGCGTGGTCAGGATGCTGATCCCGAGGCCGCCGAGGACGCGCGGAATTTCCTTGCTGCCGACGTAAACGCGGCAACCAGGGCGCGAGATGCGGGTGACGTTCGAGATCGGCGAAACATTGTCAGATCCGTACTTCAGGTACACGCGGATCAGCTTCTTGCCGTCTTCTTCGACCGCCTTGTAATTGGCGACAAAGCCTTCTTCTTTGAGAATGCGGGCGAGTTCCGTCTTCAGCTTCGAAGCGGGCGCGTCGACTTTCTGGTGACGTGCCTTGATCGCGTTGCGAATGCGGGACAGGAAATCTGCGACCGGATCGGTGGTCAAACTCATCGTTTGCTTCTCCTTATCGTTGCCCGTTCGCTTTCCGCCCTTGGACGGAAAGAACCTGCGACAACGTACTCTTATTGCTGGGTGCCCCATTTCTCGCGTTCTTTTCGCGAGAAGTGGGGATCTCCCGTCTTCAACCTACCAAGAGCTCTTCGAAACCCCAGGAATCTCTCCGCGCAGCGCGAGGCCACGGAAGCACAGACGGCACATGCCGAACTTGCGCAGGTACGCGCGCGGCCGTCCGCAAATCTTGCAGCGGTTGTGCTGGCGCGTGGAGAATTTCGGTTTCTTGTTCGCCTTGGCTACATGCGATGTTCTGGCCATTGTTTCCTTTACCGGGGCTAAAGCCCTCGTTGTTCTTACTACCTAAAAACTACTTCGCTGCATCCGGCTGACGGAACGGCATGCCCATGTGCTTCAACAGCGAGCGTGCCTGATCGTCATTCTTGGCCGTCGTCACGATCGTGACGTTCATGCCCTTCACCTTGTCGACCTTCGAGTAGTCGATTTCGGGGAAGATCAACTGATCGTGCAGGCCGAGCGTGTAGTTGCCACGGCCGTCGAACGATTTCATATTCACGCCACGGAAGTCGCGCACGCGGGGCAGAGCGACATTCAACAGGCGATCGAGGAACTCATACATGCGGTCGCCGCGCAGGGTGACCATCGCGCCGATGGACTGCCCTTCGCGCACCTTGAACTGCGCGATCGACTTCTTCGCCTTCGTGACCACCGGCTTCTGTCCGGTGATGGCCTGGAGGTCGTTCACGGCCGGGTCAAGCACCTTCGCGTTCTGCGTGGCTTCCCCGATGCCCATGTTGACGACAACCTTCTCGATTCGCGGGCACGCCATCGGATTCTCGATGCCGTACTCCTTCATCAGGGCAGGCATCACTTCCTTGGTGAACTTGCCGCGCATGCGGGCGGAGCTGCGATTGCTCGCCTTGGGACGGCCAGCCTGCGGCGCCTCGTGGGCGTCCGCCTTTGGCTTGCGTTCCTTCTTTTCTTTCTTCTCTACTTTTTGTTCGTCTGCCATTTTTCTGCTTCTTCCTCTCACGGACTCGGTTTAAACCGTTGCGTGAGGCGCTCAATTTGAACCTGCTGGGTGCCCCATTTCTCGCGGCTTTATCGCGAGAAGTGGGGACTACTTACCTGCGAGGTCGTTACCGCACTTGGCGCATACCCGGGTTTTCTGCTTGCCTTCACCCTTATGCGCGACGCGCGTCGGACCGCACTTGCTGCATACGAGCGCAACGTTCGAGAGAGAGATTGCGCTCTCCTGCTCGGCGATGCCGCCCTTGATATTTTTCTGCGGATTCGGGCGGACATGGTTCTTCACCATGCCAACGTGCTCGACCAGGATGCGCCCCTTGTCGGGAATAACGCGCAGTACGCGGCCTTGCTTGCCCTTGTCCTTGCCGGTGATCACCATCACGGTGTCGTTGCGGCGAATCGCTGTCGTAGTTCCGGTTGCCATAGCTAATCCTTTTCCTGCGGCGCCTACAGTACTTCTGGCGCCAGCGAGACAATCTTCAGAAAACGCTTCTCACGCAGCTCGCGGGCGACCGGTCCGAAGACGCGGGTTCCCACCGGCTCGCCGGCGTCGTTGATCAGCACCGCCGCATTCGAATCGAAGCGGATGTAGGTGCCGTCCTTGCGGCGATGCTCTTTGTGCGTGCGCACGATCACGGCCTTCACCACCGTGCCCTTCTTCGCCGTGCCGTCCGGCGAAGCTTCCTTCACCGCGGCGGTCACGATGTCGCCGAGGTGCGCCACATGTCCGGCGCCGCCGCCCAGCGGGTTGATCATCTGGAGCTTGCGGGCGCCGCTGTTGTCGGCAACCTCGAGCATGGATCTCATTTGCACTGCCATAATCGTTCTCCCCTACACCCACTCCGGGTGCCCACTTCTGGGTGCCCCATTTCTCGCGCTCTTTTCGCGAGAAGTGGGTGTTTAGATCGCCGGTTCGTGAATCACTTCCGGCGCCAGCGCCGAACGGCGAATAATCTCCGCCAGCTTCCAGCGCTTCAGCTTGCTCAGCGGGCGCGTCTCTTCGATCTTCACGAAGTCGCCAACGTGCGCCGTCTGCTCTTCGTCGTGCGCGTAAAACTTCTTGCGGCGCGAGATCACGCGGCCGTAGAGGTGATGCGCCTTCTGGCGCTCCACCTGGACCACGATGGTCTTCTGCATCTTGGTGGAGACC
>Ga0206868_10053_pt1 | contig 27933 bp, 12 predicted proteins | sample Alteio_BWOrgCont_38_FD_152901 | JGI IMG/M metagenome (GOLD analysis project Ga0206868, IMG submission 152901) | Enriched cells from forest soil in Barre Woods Harvard Forest LTER site, Petersham, Massachusetts, United States -... | ecosystem: Environmental > Terrestrial > Soil > Temperate forest >... | reverse complement strand
TTTTCGATATCATTCCAATAATTCAATGCAACACCTGTTCCTCCAATATGAATCTCTCCATCCACACCTAAAGGACATTCTGTTCCTGCTTCTGTTAAAATATGCATCGTTTGATTTGGCATAGCGACACCATAGGGAATCGCTTGCCATTCTGGATCTACTTGGCTTATTTCATACCATACTGACCATATACTTCCTTCTGTTGCACCACCTAATCCCATGATGGTTGCTTCTGGACATATTTCCTTCAATCGCGTAGCGAGTGATAGGGGAATTCTATCTCCACTCAATAAAAATAATCTTAAAGAATGCTCCACTTTTAACTCATCTGCTAATAAATCTGCTAGTTGTGGGACTGTATTCCATAGGGTAATTTTGTACTGATTAATAAGCTCTTTCCAATGAGCACTTTCTTTCACACGGTGTTGTTTGGGGAAAACAATAGTTCCACCAACCATTAATAATCCAAAAATATCATAGACAGATAAATCAAAACTTAAATCTGATAAAGCGAGTATTTTATCTTCTTTATTAATATGAAAACGTTCGTTAACAGCAATAATAGTATTAAGCGCTCCTCGATGACTAATCGTCACTCCTTTAGGTTTTCCAGTAGAACCGGAAGTAAATATGACATAGGCAATATCTTCTGGATTCACGGTGGGTAAAGGTATTTTTGCTAATCGAGAACATAATTCTGTATCAGACAATAATTTTGACAGCAAATCTTCTATAACTATTAATTTATATTGCTTTTCTACTAGTGCCTGTTTTAACGATAGTTGCATAAACTGATCTTTCGAGATCAATAAATAATCTACATTACCTTGTTGCAACACTTCATCTATGCGATTGATTGGCCAATCTACACTAAGCGGCAAATATCCATGACCCGATTTCATAATACCTAAAATCGATACAACCTGGTTGTAACCCTTTTCGCTTAATATTCCTATTAATTTTCCAGTATGTTGTTTTATATCTATATTATATTTTAAAGATATTTCTTCTATTAAATAACAGGATAATAAATCACTCTCTTTTAACAAATTTTTGTAGTTGTGTTCTTTACCGGTACCTGAATCGATAATAGAAATATTTTCAATCATTTCTTTAGACGTAATAAAAAGATCTATTTGTGAAAAAATTGTAGTTCCAGGTAGATGTTGTGTGATGCTATTTAAATCTGTGATCCGTTTTTTATCCTCTTTTTTTAATACAAAAAATTGACTTACTTTTCCCCATGGGTTTTCAGCAATATATTGTACTAGATGACAAAACAAGGCGTTTAGTTCTGCGATAAAATTATTGCTAAATAGTTGATCCACATAAATCCATTTACTCATCAATTGATTATTTACCTCAATCGCTTGCAGATCAATCCAAGCTTGTGATGTCTGTCCACACCAGTATCGCTTATCCTTCATTTCAGAAACATTAATATATGTATCGTCAGAATGCTGTCTATTGCCAAATGCTCCAGTAAATACGATTGGTGATACTGCTTTATTTTCATCTAATGTATGTATTTTTACTAAATCACGCTGAACTTCGACTCCTGTATATAAAGCATGGTTAATATCTTCCCAAACAGAATGATGCGTATGTTCTATTGTTTTAAATATTTCGTTTTCGTAATTAATAAAATGAAATAAATTAGTCGATGTAAAATCTCCTAATATTTCTCCAACATCCTCACATAATGGATAACGATTGAAAAGTGTCATGGTAATTAAGAATTCACGGTATCCAGAATAAAACGCTATAACACTCCCATACAATGCTAACAATGCTGATGCAATTGACATTCCGTTATTTATCAGTTTGGTTTTGAATTGCATCCATACTGTTTCAGATACGTAAAGAGTATGATCGTTAAATATGGGTTGTTTGATCAACTGTGGAGAAATTAATAATGGCATTTCTGGGCGAAGAGGCATATTAGATAGCTTATTTTTCCAATAGGCTTTATCTCGTTCATACCAAGTAGATTTTCTCAGCATCTGATAATATTCTTGGTAATGCTTAAAAGAGGTTGCAGAAGAGATTAAATCAAATTTTTCGCCAGAATAGAGTTTAGTAAGCAAAGAAAATAGCATTTTCCTGCTTTCTGCATCTAATAAAATTAAATCAATACTAACATGAAGTACTTTGCAGTTTTTAAAAGAAGTAACAGAAAAATCAAAAAGAGGGAACTTTGTTGGATTATATACTTTATGTGATAATTTTTCTCTTACATGATACAAATCATTTTGAGTGTAATTTATTTCAGAATAATCTATTTCAGCTATTTCATAAGGTTCTATCTCTTCCATTGTTGAAAATTTTTGTTTTAATGTTTCAAACGAATAAACTGTACGTAAGACAGGGTAATTCTCTATTGCGATCAATAATGCTTTTCTTAACTTATTAACATCCAATTCTTTGTAATAAAATTCATAATAGATGTGATTTGATATATTGCCTATTTCATAATTACTCAATCTTCCCAAAAGATAGGCTTTTTGAATTTCTGTCATTTCAAACCAGCCATTATTATCAGATAATATCACTGGCAATTTTTTAATATCTTTATCGCTTTCAATGTGAGAAAAATCATCCTCACTATATTTTTTACCATTTTTAGAGCAACAATTCTCTATGATTTTACGTAGATTATTTTCAAATAAAAATGTAAATCTTTCTTTATAAGGAGAACGTAATTTTGTTTGTATACTAAAAAATAAGGTCTTATTAATAACAAGTCCATTGATATCTATATCAATAGATAAATTATTTTTTTGATCATGATAGCTGCCAGCCCCCTCATCTGTTATTTTCCAGCTATCATTAGTTTTATTATCAAATTGGCCTAAATAATTAAACCTAATTTTGGGTAAATTACTTTCTTCATATCCAAATAAAGAACCATATCCAATTCCATTATTAGGAATTTTATTCATATCCTCTTTAATGCCTTTTATTGTTTCTGACAGACTATCTTTTATTTTTAATTTGATAGGATACATAGTCGTAAACCAGCCAACAGAATTAGTAATATCAACATTTGCATCAATATCCTCTCTTCCATGGCCTTCAAGCACAATGTGATTTACTGGAGATTGAGTTAATTCAGATAATGAATAGGATAAGGCAGATAATAAGAGATCATTTATTTTTGTGTTATATATTTCATTACAATATCTTAATAATTGATCTGTTTCATTAGAATTGAACTTGCACTCCATCATGTATGATTCATCAGTATCTGTTAACATAGTGTTTAATGCGTTTTTGTCATAATCTGCTAACACATTCATCCAATATTGCTGTTCAGAAGCATGAATTTTCCTATAGTTATCTATAGCAACAGACCACTGACTAAAAATATTTTCGCTTAATTTCAATGACCTATTATTGTAGAGATTTTCCAAATTTTCTATTAGAATTCGCCAGCTCACTGTATCCATAATTAAATGATGAAAAGCCATATAAATTCTTGCCGAACCATCTTGAAACCCATGAATATACGCAATTTGATATAATGGTCCATCAATAATATTAAAATGACTTTGCCATTGCGTAAAATAGTGGTGTAAATTATTAAGATTATCTTGACAATCTAATACGATAAGATCAGATTTTTTTATATTTGAATTATAGTATTGAATATAATTATTTTCATTCTTATTGCACCGCTTATACAGCATATTAAATACACTGTGATATGTCACTAATTTTTTAACACAGTCCCTCAATCGCGTAACATCTAACAAAGGAGTCTTAATAAGAAAAGATTGGTTCCAATAATGGGGATTAGGGAAATTAAGAGAAAAAAACCATTTTTGGATGGGGAGTAATGGTATATTTTCATTTGATAAAGATAATTTATCAACACAATTTTGGTTATTTTCGGTCGATACAGTGTTCTCACTGTAGTATTTTGACAAAGAAGAAACTGTATTTAAACGAAAAATATCACTTATTCGAATATTTTTTTCAAATTCTTGTTTAAGTTTATTGACTAATTGGATGCTTAAGATACTATCTCCACCAATTAAAAAGAAATTAGCCTCTAAAGAGATATTTGTTTTTTCTATTCCTAAAATTCCAGACCATATTGAAAGTATTTTATTTTGAATATCATTATCTATAGTAGTCGGATTGCGTTTTAGAATGTCTTCTGGTTTTGGTAATCTGTCTTTATCAATTTTACCGTTTGAGGTTAATGGAAATGAATCTATTTTAAGAAATACGGAAGGAATCATGTAATCAGGACATACTTTTGATAAATAGCTACGTAATTCTGCTTGATCAAGTCCTATATTGGAATCGAAATAAGCAATTAGTTGATGATGATTTTTTATATTTTCTCTGAGGATAACCGCACATTTAGAAATGCCTGGTACTTTTAAAATGATGTTCTCTATTTCCTCTAATTCTACACGATAACCTCTAATCTTAACTTGTCTATCCTTTCTACCCAAATACAGAAAATTATTATCTAAAAATTGCACCCAGTCTCCTGTTTTATAAAGCTTTTCTTCATTTTCCAATTCCTTTTGAAATGGAGTAGAAATAAAATAGCTATTTGTGAGCTCATCTCTGTTTAAATACCCACGAGCCAATCCTGTTCCACCCACATATAATTCCCCGATGGCACCTAGAGGTAATATTTTTAAATTATTAGAAAGAACATAAGCAGTTCTGTTATTTAATGGCTTTCCTATAGGAACAGTTTTATAGCGATTCATTTCAATTAAATCTAATTCGTAGACACAGCTAAAAGTTGTATTTTCCGTAGGTCCATAGCCATTCAGAACATGAGTAGGACGATTAGGTGAAGATATTAATTTTGACATTAAAGCTTTATTAAGTGCTTCTCCTCCGACGATAAGATATTTCAAATCATTGTATATTTCTGGATCGATAGAATACATCTGATCAAATAATGATTTTGTTTGCCAAAGTATACTAATTCTATTTTCTTTTAACAAAGAACGAAAATCGACAGCATCTGCTAATATATTTAACCTATTCTCCACTAAGATTAATCGAGCGCCATTCAATAAGGCGCCCCATATTTCGAAAGTAGAAGCATCAAAACTGATATCAGATAATTGAAAAAAAACGTCCATTCTATCAATGTTAATATAGTCAACATTCCGAACCAATGTTGTAATACCTTGATGTTCTACTAGAACGCCCTTTGGTTCTCCTGTTGTACCCGATGTATACATGACATACGCTAAATTGCGATTGGTCATAGTGACTTGAGGATTAGCATTTGAAAATGTAGAAATGATATTTTGATTGAAAAAATCGTCAATATTAATAATTTTTAATTCGTTTGGTATTATTCCGGTGATTCTATTACATTCAGTTTGAGAAGCTAATACTAAGGGGGCTTGTGTATCTTTTAAAATATATTGCAATCGATCAATAGACACTGACTCTGAAATTGGGACATAAGCGCAACCTGCTTTTATTACTGCAAGCATCGCAATAATACGCTCTATAGGCCTATTCACACAAACAAGTACTAAATCTTCCAGCTTTAATTTACCATTTTCTAACAGGAAATAAGCCAGTTGGTTTGCCCGTTCATTGACTTGTTGATAGGTCATTCGTTCTGTTTGACATTCTAATGCTATTTTATCAGGATATTGCCGAGCACATTGTTCAAATAATGAAGGAACAGTCTCTGTAACAGCTTGCTTTAGAATAGATGTACAATGATCATTATGGTAATTAAATGTAGAGATTTTTCGTGTTGGCGCTTGTAAAACCTGTTCTAAAAGAAAATAGATTGTGTTGAAAAATCCATCAATTAAATTATCGTCAAATAATTCTCCCGCATATTTAATTGTTAATTCTAATTGATTGAGTCCTTCATCTACATTCAATGCAAGGGGATAATCCAGTTTTTCATTAGATAAAATAGGTGTAATACAAAGTTCTTCTTCAATTGATTTATCAATATTGTCTATAAAATTATTATATGCATATAAGCAATCAAATAAACGATTCCCATCCTGTTGTAATGATGATAACTTAGTGACACAGACAGAATTAAGTACATTCATTTTTAATTGCATCATACGGAGTGCATCAAGTAATGGCATGTCTTGGTATAAATCGTGATTTACGATGAATGGCAATGTATTAGTATATAAACCTACAGAATGCTCAATATCGATAATTGGCAAATTCCTCCCCGAGACAGTGACTCCAACCACTGTTTGATCATCTGCTGTATAAACATGAAGTACATGATGCCATACAAAAATTAACAACGCATTGAGTGTAAAATTAGATTCTCGACATAATTTTTGCAACTTAAAAAAGGTATCTCCAGAGATAGAAAGTAGCTTATTCTTTTGACCTATGATGTGTTTATATGACCGTGTATCTATAGCACCTTTATCTTGCAAAGTAACCAACTGGTTTAGTCCATTTTGCAAGCTATATTTTGACAACTCATCTTCCCAAAATGATTTATGATCAGTATCATGCTGCTGAATATATTTTTGCGCATCGGCATAAGCATAATCTATTTGTGACTTAATATGTTTTCCATAAATTAAATTAAAAAATACTTGATGCAATTCTTTTAGAATAATTCCACAACTCCAACCATCTAAGATAGCATGGTGCATGCTGAATAGAGAATGATATTTATTTTTATCTAATTTTATTAAATACACTCTAAACAGATTGCCTTTCTGAAGATCATAAAATTCATGTCTATCATTTTGTTTGATTTTAGCTAATTCAGCGTGTTGATCTTCTATATAAAAAGTAGATAAGTCTATATATCTCCAATCTAATTCAGTCACCTTATCAATAATTTGAAGTAGCTTATTTTCCCAAGAAAAACGTATCTTCAGTGCATCATAACGTTTGAGTAAAATATCCCAGGCACGACGCAATAAGACTATGTCTATTTCTCTGTTATACTGCCAAGAAAATTGAACTCGATAAGCATCATCTATATCTCCTTGCATTATTGCATGATAAATAAACCCCTGTTGTAGACTATTCGCAAGGTATACCGATTTGATTTCTCTATTTTTTTGTATTTTATTTAACTCTCCTTGATTAATTATGTAATTGACATCGCTAGATGTTAATAATCTAGTCGTTCTATCAATCGTGTGTTGCATAATATTTCTAAGATAATTTTCAAAATAACTAAGTAATCTCTCTGTATGTTCTTCTTCAAGATAACTTTCTATCTTAAATGAAGCCTGACCGTTTATCACAACACCCACTATCGATGCAAGATAGCATGGAATATTACTACTATTTGTTGATAAAACTTTTCCTTCATTTGTGATACGCCATCTAGTATCTGCATCTATAAGATTACCATTATCAAATTGACCCAAGTAGTTGAAGCTTATTTTAGGTAATTTATGGTCTTTATAACCCATAAGAATACCAAAACCGACACCTTTATCTGGAATAGATCTTAAAGTTTCTTTAATAGAAATAATACTAGAACTTAAATCGCTATCCACTGCCAATCGCACGGGGAATAAACTGGTAAACCAACCCATTGTTTCACTAATATCAACGCCAGGATTAATAGATTCTCGTCCATGCCCTTCTAGTAAGACATGATTAATTTTTTGATCTGTCAATCCAGATAATGCATAAGCTAATGCAGTTAATAATAAATCATTTATTTCTGTATGATAAGCTTGATTACTGAGTTGCAATAAAGAAGTTGTTTCTTTTTCGTTAAGGAAAAATTCTTTTTCAATTATTTGATTATTATTCAATTTCAAATTTGAAATTGAACCATCCTGATAATCTGACAATAGTTTTAACCAATATTCCTTTTGCTCAACATGCAATTCACCATATTCTTTAATCGCTTCAACCCACTGCCTATAACTGCTTCCTTTGTCAACCAATACATGATTATTATATAATTTCTCCAAATCGTTAGCTAAAATGCGCCAGCTGACTGTATCGATACATAAATGATGCACTGCAAAATAGATTCTCGCACTGCCATCTGAAAACCCATTTATGTAACCTATTAAATAGTTTTTTCCTTTCGTGATATCAATGAATTTTTCACGTCGTGACAATATTTCATTTATATTACCTGAAGAATCATGGGAATAATCACCATCTACAGATTGATCATTTAAATCAAATGCAAAGAAATTGATATTGCTGTGATTCTCTATATTATATTCTTGTTCAGGTATGCTATCGTCTTTATCATTTGACCAAATAAAATTCAGCCTAAATACATCGTGATGTTGAATTAATTTTTTGACACAATATTTTAAATGATCAATATCTAGTTGCGGGACTCTAATATAAAATATTTGATTATAGTGCGATGAATTTAAAAATTTATTATGAAAAAACCATTTTTGTATCGGTAATAATTCAAATTTCCCCGTTAAAATACCTTGCTCTTTTTTACTACATATTAATCCTTGGTGTAAAATTTTCTGAATATGTGCTGATAAACGTTCAATTGTTTTTAAATTAAAAACATCCTCTACACTCACATTACAGCCATATTTATCACGAATTCGGCTAATTAATCGAATTGATGATATACTATCGCCACCTAAACGAAAGAATTCATCGTATATACTAATCTTATTTTTTTCTATTCCTAATATATCAGACCATAAATGAATTAAATTCTTCTCATATTCATTTGTTGGAGCCTCGTAATCACTATATTCTTTTTCAATAACACGGTTTTTTAATGAAATTCGATCTATCTTACCATTAATAGTCAACGGTAATTCAGAAAGAAGTACAATAAAATCCGGTACCATATAGTATGGAAGATGATCTATTAGAAATTTTCTTAAATTTGAATTTATCTCTGCAATTTCATTATCAGCGATATGTTTAATTGGGACATAATATAAAACCAAAAATGAATTTAAATGTGTATCATCATGATGGTTAGTAGTTTGGTTTACAATAACTACCGATAATTTAACATTAGGAAATTTTCTAGCTTGGCATTCAATTTCCTCTAATTCAACTCGATACCCCCTTATTTTTATCTGATTATCTTTACGCCCTACAAATTCCATATATCCATTTTCGTTCCACTTCCCTATATCTCCCGTTCGATATAGCCTACCTAACTCAGAATGCATAAAATAACTTGATGCTGTTTTTTCGATATCATTCCAATAATTCAATGCAACACCTGTTCCTCCAATATGAATCTCTCCATCCACACCTAAAGGACATTCTGTTCCTGCTTCTGTTAAAATATGCATCGTTTGATTTGGCATAGCGACACCATAGGGAATCGCTTGCCATTCTGGATCTACTTGGCTTATTTCATACCATACTGACCATATACTTCCTTCTGTTGCACCACCTAATCCCATGATGGTTGCTTCTGGACATATTTCCTTCAATCGCGTAGCGAGTGATAGGGGAATTCTATCTCCACTCAATAAAAATAATCTTAAAGAATGCTCCACTTTTAACTCATCTGCTAATAAATCTGCTAGTTGTGGGACTGTATTCCATAGGGTAATTTTGTACTGATTAATAAGCTCTTTCCAATGAGCACTTTCTTTCACACGGTGTTGTTTGGGGAAAACAATAGTTCCACCAACCATTAATAATCCAAAAATATCATAGACAGATAAATCAAAACTTAAATCTGATAAAGCGAGTATTTTATCTTCTTTATTAATATGAAAACGTTCGTTAACAGCAATAATAGTATTAAGCGCTCCTCGATGACTAATCGTCACTCCTTTAGGTTTTCCAGTAGAACCGGAAGTAAATATGACATAGGCAATATCTTCTGGATTCACGGTGGGTAAAGGTATTTTTGCTAATCGAGAACATAATTCTGTATCAGACAATAATTTTGACAGCAAATCTTCTATAACTATTAATTTATATTGCTTTTCTACTAGTGCCTGTTTTAACGATAGTTGCATAAACTGATCTTTCGAGATCAATAAATAATCTACATTACCTTGTTGCAACACTTCATCTATGCGATTGATTGGCCAATCTACACTAAGCGGCAAATATCCATGACCCGATTTCATAATACCTAAAATCGATACAACCTGGTTGTAACCCTTTTCGCTTAATATTCCTATTAATTTTCCAGTATGTTGTTTTATATCTATATTATATTTTAAAGATATTTCTTCTATTAAATAACAGGATAATAAATCACTCTCTTCTAACAAATTTTTATAGCTGTGTTCCTTACTGGTACCTGAATCGATAATAGAAATTTTATTTGAATAGGTCTTTATATTTTGACTAAGGCTAGAAAAGAGCGTTACTGTATTTATGTCAGAAAAATCAACATGTGAATTACAAATATTTTCTATCTCAAACATTTCTTAATTTCCTCACTGAACTAAAACTGTCATCATAGTTAATAAATTAAAATATGTGACAAATCTAATTAAATCATTTAATAAATAAGCTTATAAAATTTGTCAATGTAAAAATTAATAATATTCTCAATATAGCCATCATGATTTTTTTGTAACTGTGATATTATTTTCTTTGACGAATATAGAGCGTTATATATTATAAACATTCCATTTTTTGTTTGATTTTTACCATAACAGTTAATATAGATAGTGGCATCAATAACGCTGATAAGTAATTTTCTTGCAATTTCATTTTTTATTTTAAAATAACAAATCTTATCGCACTTATATTGCATTAATGAAACTGCGAATGATCGAATAACTCTATTTGTGAACATATAATTTCCTTTTTAATATATATTAATAACGTAGAGCAAATTAATTTCAAAATAACCAAAATTAATCTGGCCAACATTATCGAATATATAATGATAAAACTATCCGTAAAATTACTTATGTTAAACCGAGGGGGGAATAGAGGTATATTACATTTAAAATGAATTCGAATTCTCTTTTTTTCTATTCTTCAGTACATTATGTCGCAATTTACCATGTTTTCTGTCCGCTAACCGGGTGTCCCATCCACTTTCTTTTTGTCTTTTTTCCAAATAATTTAATTCTCGTTTCATTTTATTAAAATTACCAAGGCGCTTTGAACTGATTATGCCCTCTGAAATTGCTTCTTGCACAGCACATCCCGGTTCATGGCTGTGTGTACAGTCGTTAAATCGACAGGATTGTTTAAAATTATTAATATCATTGAAACCCAAATCGATACTATCGTCATCAATCCATAACTGTAATTCTCGCATTCCCGGGGTGTCTATAAGCATTCCGCCAAAGGGTAATAAAAAAAGTTGGCGCCGTGTGGTAGTGTGACGTCCTCTTGAATCATCTGCTCTTGTTTCAAAAATACGCTGTTTATCCGATCCTAAGAAATAATTTGTCAATGTTGATTTTCCAACGCCAGATGATCCAATTAAAGATACTGTAGAACCATTAATAAAATAACTTAATAATTCAGGTAACCCTTTATTATTTATTACAGAAATAAAATGTATTGGTATATCAAATGCGATAGCTTCTATACTTTGGCGAATATCATCTAAAGTATTATTTTCTCCAATAAGATCTAATTTATTTAATACCAGTACAGGCTGTGCACCGCTATTTCTAATAACTGCGATGTACCGCTCAATGCGTCGTAGGTTAAAATCATGATCTAATCCAGCAATAATAAAAACAGTATCAACATTGCTAGCTATAACCTGTTCTCCTATTACAGTACCTGCTACTTTACGAGAAAGACAGCTGGTTCGTGGAAGTAACGCATGGATTAAACCAAAATTATCTTGGTCGGAAATAGTGATTGCTACCCAGTCTCCTACAGCAGGCAAATGACTTTGATCGTGTGCCATATATCGATATCGCCCAGAAATTTTACCAATTGTTTCTCCAAATTCTCCCGCAATGCTATAAGAACTTTTATCTACGCTTAAAATACGAGCAGGGATCCATGTGGGTTGTGATAAAGCTTCTAAGGCTTCTGCGAATGTATTATCCCAGCCTAGCAATTCTAAATTCATAAAATACACACCCATATCAAAAAAATTAAAGTGTTAAAGAGAAAGAATAAATCCTTTCTGTGCTTTATTATAAAATCTAACGAACAAAACAACACTACCAACAAGAAGGCCTATTGTAGCACCAATTGGGAAACCAATAGGACCTAGTCTTTCATAAAATGCTAATAAAATACCTATAGGTAATCCCAAAAACCATATCGCAAAAATCCCTGTGTACATGGGATAAATGGAATCATTTAAAGCGCGAAGAGCTCCTGCAGTCACATTTCTTAACCCATCAAATAACTGAGTAATGGCTGCAACATAGAGAAATGTGGTACTCAAAGCAATAATACTCGCTGTCTTTGGATTATTTAAATCTAGGTATATTCCCGTCAGTACACGTGGATATATTATAAAAATGAAAGACACTACTGTTAGTATTAAAAGTGTTATAGCCTGGCTTGAAAATCCATAGCTCTTTATAGCCATTATATTTTTCTTACCTACTTCTTGGCCTATTAATATAGAAGTTGCTTCTGATAAAGTAAAAGGAACAACAAGAGCAATTACTATTATTTGCTGAGCTACTTGCGCCGCAATTAAAGATTCTTCACCAAAAGTCCCTATTAGGAAAGTCGTTACTGCAAGTGCCATAATCTCTGCACCAAATTGAATACCCATGGGAAATCCCAACCTTATGATATCTATCATTTGTGGAATAAGTTGTTTTCTTATATTTGTAAATTTAAAAAGATGAAATTTCTTGAAATATTGTTCTTGTAGCACGTAAATAACTGTTATTAAAATAACAGCTATGTTTCCAATAAGTAAAGAAAGACCAAATCCCTCTATTTTTAAGGCTGGCATACCAAAATGGCCAAACATCAATGAATAAAAACAAATAATAGTAAGAACCGCATTGATTATACTGGTGAAAAAAACAATACGCGGTTTCAATAGCACGGTTACTAACTGGTTAATTACGATGGTGAGTAACGTTGGAAGCATAGGTATACAAAAAACTTCCATGGCTTTTTTAGCGATGGGTATAATAACAGGTCTCTGGCCAAGATAAGGTAATAAATTCGATATTAAAACAATAATCGCCATACCTATTATGGCGAGTAATATACTCAACAATATAGCACTATAAAAATAACCTCTTATCTTCTCCTCATTTTTTTCTCCATATGCCTGGCTCATTTTTATTCCCATAGCATAAATAATGCCCATAGCAATAACCATAATTGCCACATAGGTCGTAGATGCCAAAGAGCTTGCCGCGAATTCTGTGGGACCTAATTTGGCTATCAATATAAATCCCACAAAGAATATAGCCATATCCATCATTCGTGAAAATAATAATGGTAGTGCTATGAATAATAACATTTTCGTATCTTTAATAAATTGCACGGCTTGCTCCTGATTATTATAAATTTACCTTTTTAAATGGATAACCATTTAAATTTCTTTCTGTATATTTATTATGTTTATGTTTATCTTCACCTGAAACTAACACTGGTGAATAATTTTTTAAATCGTATTGTTCACCATGATCAGTCACAGTTTCCATGTCGGGAAATATTCTAGTGCTTGTTTTTACATAGCGAGCATTTGTACTGTGTCTCCTTGAAGATGTGCTAATATTTGGCACTGAACCATGCACACAACGCGTAGTAAAAATGACTGATTCACCTGGCTCCATGATCATATATGCTGCTTTTGATTCATCGGGTTCCCATTTTGAATCTTTTCTCAAATCTGCGAAAGTATAGCCATAGAAACCGGTACTATCAAAATCAAAGTTCTTTTTAAAATCTTTTGTTTCATCAAAATACATTATTTTATGAGACCCTGGTTGAAATTTCATACAACCATTTTCCATATTTGCCTCTGTCCATGCTGTCCAGACGGTTAGAACAATGCCCCAATCGGTCTTTTCTTGTGGTATTAATTGCGGCACTTTATTGTTTGCATAGGCAAAGCTTTCAACTTGATGCCACTCAGTTCCTTTGTCACCCGGTGCTTTTGAAAAAACTTCTGTTCTCCATAAAGCGATATCATTCCCCATTAAACTTGCAACTTTGTGAATTATTTTTGGATTTACAACATGATCAGAAAGAAGGTTAACATCCAAATGACGGTCGTAATGGTATTTATTAGGATCGTATACTTTGCTTTTTTCAGTTATTAATGTTCCAATAATTTGATCCCACATGTCTTCTGCTTCATTTTTATCATACACCTTAAAAGGACCAAAATAGCCATTTTCATGAAAAAATTCTATTTCTTTTTCTTTTAATCCATAGGTTAGATCATCTGACATAACTAGTACTCCTAATAAAAATAATTAAATTTATTGAATGCTATTGACATATTTAGCATATAAAAATAAAACAAAAAAAGTGTATAGTCGGTAAAGTTAAAAAACAAGTTATTTTAAATTATGAATCTAAGTAATTTTACGGATAGATTCATAATAAAATATTGAATAATGTTGCCTTCATATTAAATATGGCATGCCTTTAAATAAGGGATATAACATGGTAAATCGCATAATAATATCTACAGGGATGGCTTTATTTGCAATGTTTTTTGGAGCGGGTAACATTGTTTACCCATTAACACTAGGAACTTCTGCAGGAGATCATGTATTTTATGCAATAATAGCTTTTCTTATTACAGGGGCTGGGTTACCTTTTTTAGGCTTATTTTCAATGAGCTTATACCAAGGAAATTATAAAGCATTTTTCAGTTCCCTAGGAAAAATACCCTCCTTTCTAGTCATTTTATTTTTAGCTTTTATTTTAGGCCCTTTTCTTGCCATCCCTCGAACTGAAACAATTACATATCAAACGTTATTACCATTTTTATCCATTTTTCATCTGAGTAATGCCTCCTTATTTAGTGCAATTTACTGTAGCGTATTATTTTTGATTTCTTACAAGCAGAATAGAGCCATTGATATTATATGTACATTTTTATCACCCATTAAACTTACATTATTTTTTATTTTAATATGCTCCGGGTTAATGAAAATGCAAATTACCATACAAAATTATCAACCAATATCGGTAGCAATCAGAGAAGGATTATCAGATGGTTATGCTACCATGGATCTATTGTGTGCCTTTTTCTTTTGTACTGCTGCGTATCAAAATATTTTACTCAAAGTAAAAGAACATAGAATAGAGAATAAGAAAATCAATGAGATATTTCTAAAATCCTGTATTTTTGCAGGATTAATTTTAGGAACAGTTTATATAGGGTTTATTTTAATTGCACTAGGTCATGCTTCCTATTTACGCCACATAAATACCGTGCAAATGATTCAAGTTATTTCAAAGCTAATACTAGGTAACTTTGGTTCTTTATTTATTGGTATTTGTGTGTTATTTGCGTGCATCTCAACCGCGACAGCACTAACAGACGTAACAACTCAATTCTTTTATGAGACGATGTTTAATAAAAAAATTAGCAGAACTATTTGTCTGATAATAGTATTAATTATTACATTTTTTATGACAATTATTGGTTTTTCAGGAATTATGAATATTGCTACTCCTATACTAGAAATTATATATCCTGCATTAATTGTTTATTGCATCCTGATTATTGTAAAAAAATTACATAGAGAAAAAATGACTAAAAACTTAACTTAATATTTTTACACTAAGGAGATATACTATGCTTAGAAAGTCTAAACCTTCTTCTGTCAGCTGCTGTTATGGATCATTTTGGAGTAAAAATAAGAAAAAAGAAAAGAAAAATGAGACAATTAATTCACAATTAAATCATTATTTTCCCAATACCTTAACATTGCTTATTTTGAGCTATGCTGAACAATTAATTAAAACACCTGCTAAAGATAAAGCAAGAAAATCCGTGGAAGAATTGCATTATTTATCTTTCCTTACTATGGCATTTATTCCTGCTGCTCCCTGTTATTTGTCTGTATACGGCATCCCCTCTCATATTCCCCTTAAATCAGAAAGAGGATATTACTTGCCTACAAGGGGAGTCTAAAATTAACTAAGTCAGTATTGCTCTATGGCGTGTAACTATTCAGCGTTTTCAGCAAGCCCAATCGTGAACGCGCCCGAGCCCGAGCGCGTCTTTTCGATAAATTTTCCACGCTCTAAATCAAATAATCATAAAAATCACGTTGTATTGTGAAGGTTAGCTATATTTATTCTCAAGAATATATTTAGCAACGCGCATAGCAGCGCTGGTTATAATATCCAAATTACCAGCATAGGCAGGTAAATAATCGCCATTACCCAATATTTTTATCATAATTACCACACGATCTTCATCAATAACTGGTTCTGATAATAATTGGTAACCCGAAGCATAAAGTTTTATTTTATTAACAACAGAGTTAAGTTCATCTTTCAAGACTTGTAGATTAAGATTTTCAGTTTTAGCATAAATTGTTATTTGCATTGGTATAGAAGGCATCGCTGGGTTAATTATTAGTATTGACTTCACTGCTGTTATATTAGTAAATATTTTAATTCCGGATTCAGTAATATCTTGATATTGACTAATATTTTGACGGGTAGCCATGCCAGCACTTTTACTCGAAATACTTACTACAGTCTCTAGATAAGTGACTTTATTGCTAGCTTTTTGCAAGGCGATTGCTATTGGAATTACCGCTTGCCCTCCACAAGTAATCATAGATATGTGATTATGGTTAATAACATCTTGCACATTAACGGTAGGAACACATTTAAAATTAACTTTAGCTGGGGTTAAATTGATAAGATAAGCACTTTTTTTAAGGAGATCCGCTTGATTTTGTAGATGTTCACTAGCAGACGTAGCATCAAATATGAGATCGATGGGACAATCTAAAGAGTCGATGGCTGATATCCCATTTGTTGATGTTCGCACATTAAAATTTTCAGCGAATTTAATTCCTTCAGATTGCTCTCTGCGGCCCATAAACAAACAACAATTTAGCTTCGGCTCCTTCATTATCTTCACAAGAAGGTCACAACCAATTTTTCCAGTGCCAATGATTGCAACATTCATCAAATTTTCTCTTTGATAAGGCTATGTTTAATTTTGTATGCAGTTTCAATGATTAAATCCTCTTGTCCCGCAATAACCTGACGCCTTCCAAGTTCTTTGTATATTAATTTTGAATCAATCCCTAGCTGATTTGCAAGGCGAACAACATGGCTATTAAAGCCTCCAAAAACACCGTATAAGCCACTAACAATATTATTTGTTGTAATAGTAGAATTCGATATATCCATAAAGTGAGATGTCTTATCAACTGCGTCAAATAGCTGGTTAAGATCGACACTAATTGAATAATTCATTTTAGTAAGAACAGCCACTAATAACTCTAAGGGAGTATTACCGGCACCAGCACCAAATCCCTTGACCGTTGCATCAATGATTGATGCACCATGCTCTAATGCTATTAACGAATTAGCTACTGCCATACCCATATTATTATGAGCATGAAATCCAATTTTGATAGAGAGATTTTTTGCAAGTAATGTTATTTTCCGTTTCACATCCTCCATTGTATAAGAACCCGCTGAATCCATTAATACAACTCCCTGTGCACCATACGATTCTATTTTTTTTGTTTGTTCTAATAAAATATGCTCATCAGCCATATGAGACATTGTTAAACAACCATAAACTTCCTTATTGTGTTTAATAGACCCTTTTATGAGACTTTCTGTAATATCTGCTTCAGTACAATGTGCAGCTACACGAATAACATCAACGCCTTCTTCAATAGCAATTTCTAAATCTTTTTCTCTTCCATACCCAGGGGTAATATGGATACCTAGTTTAGTTCTTTTTAAATTTTTACGAGCACATTGTAACATCTCTCTATCTGTACATTCTGTCATTCCAAGCTGTAAAGAAGATGCTCCAAGTCCAAGACCATGCCCCACCTCAATTACATCTAGTCCGACAGTGTCCATTAAACTGGTATATGAATTAATTTGATTTAAACTGATATGTTGCTTTACAGCATGATTTCCATCACGCAACGTAGGATCATGTAGAATAATATTTCGCATTAATGTCATTCGATATTATCCAATTTTAAATATCGTTACATCCAATCAAAACATAAATATGATTAATCTAATAATTTAAATTTACCAATATTATAAATTAAATTGTGGAAATTATAATGATCACCTAATTTAAACTTGCATTTTTCTCTAAACACTTCGACAGTACGTTTTGATATATCCAATATCATCGCTGTCTCATGAGCTGTTTTCCCTTTAGACATCCAGTATAAACATTCAGCTTCACGATTCGTTAATTTCTTCATGCGCTTCATTAATTCATACTCTTCAGGAGAAACTTGTTTAATAAAACTTTCACGCAAATCATTCTTGTCCATGTTTTGCGATTCATCTTTCTGAATAGGATTAAAATTCATATTTCTAATATCGGCAATATTAATGCCTATTTCATATATTTCCCCTAATTCATTACACATATTAGTCTGAAAATAATGTATAAATTTATCAAATAAATCGTAGTAATTAAAAAATGCTTGTATGCCTTTCCTACCTTTAGAGGATAATGAAAATACGAATACTTCATAGCAATCAAAATTTTTTATTATAATGAGAATATTTTCATAAAACCCATATTTGGATTCAATTTCGCTAAGTGTTTCTTTTGTTTGTTCATCAAAATGACAAAACTCATCACTAATAACATAGGTAGTTTTCCCTTCATTATAAAAATGCGGAGAAATTAGGAATGGATCATATGCATAAAAACATTTACTTAGGTAATACTCTAAAAAGTCCGGGTGATTTGCCATCAAAGTATAACGACCATCAAGATAGATTTTCTGATAAGAAAAATAAGGTATTTGAAAAAAATCTCTCAAAGGCTTTGTAAGTAAATGTACTTTATCATAGTATTTTGTATGTATTTGTTCGTATACTAATTGCAGTTGAGCTGTAGTCATATGTAATATTCTTAATTTTTAGTTGTACATGATTTTATAACCTATTATGAATGCAGGCAACTTTTCCATACGTACATATACCTAATAAAAAAGGATAGAAAAGCTAACGATTTTAGTTTATTTTTCTCTCTAAAAAAATCGAGGAAAGAATTGAATGATGATTAAAAGCCCATTACTTAATGAGTTGTATAAAAAATTACTGAATGGAGACAGCAATGCACTGAGCTCGTTTTGGGGGAACATAAAAAAGCTGGGCGGAACGCCCTTGGTTGAAAAAGATACGAGTAACGAAAATCATGCTCTTCTCACTTTTCTATTTCAGTCATCAAATGACAACGTGGTACTTTCTTTTTATAGCATGTCAAAAAAACAGATGATTCGTCTGCCCAAAACCGATGTATGGTATCTTACTTTTACTACACCATACAACACTCGTACTATTTATTGTATTTCGCCTAATGATTCTCTGATTTTTATACATGATAATAATTTCTTTAATATTAATCTAACAGAATTTTGTTCCGATTGGCAAATTGATCCTCTCAATTCCTATATTTATAAAATTCCTCCTTATTTAACAACGAATGGAAAAGAAACATTATATTCATTAGTTGACTTGTCTGACAATAAAAAAAATAAAGATCTTCTTTTTTCTACTCCAAGAAAAAGAGTACCTGCAGGAAAAATAGAAGTACAGTTATTTGATAGTCATTTACTAAAAAATAGACGCAAGCTGCAAATTTATTATCCTTCAGGATATAAAAAATTCGATGAAAAATCTTATCAACTATTAGTTGTATTTGATGGAGATACTTATACTGATCTTATTCCCACCCCTACTATCTTAAACAATTTAATTGACGATAGAAAAATTCCTCCTACAATAGCTATATTCATCAGTAGTCCTGATCCAAATATACAGAATCGCAGTGTTGAACTACCTTGCAATATTTCCTTTGCTAAGTGTTTAGTAGAAGAAATCATGCCATGGGTTTATCATAAATTAAATATTAGTCGAAACCCTCAAAAAACAATTCTAGCTGGCTCTAGTTTTGGTGCGCTTGCAGCAGCATTTGTAGGGCTCAATTACTCTGAAACTTTTGGTAATATTCTTTGTCAGTCAGGCGCATTTTGGTGGCATCCCAAAAATATTCGGGAATCAAATTGGTTGATTCGACAATATATTAAAGCAAAAAAATTGCCATTACGTTTTTATCTTGATTGTGGAACCTTAGAAAATTTTCAATTTACAGAACAAGGCGATTCACCCCTTAGCAGTGTTCGATGTTTCCGTGATGTTCTCATTACTAAAAACTATAAAGTACACTATGCAGAGTTTGCCGGTGGACATGATTATGTTTGTTGGAAGGATACCTTGGGCGATGGATTAATGACATTATCAAGCCATAATTAAATCTGTCGATACAGACAGTACTGGACTTTGGACAAACTCAGGCCCGGGCGCGTTCACGACGGGCCTGAGTTTGTCCAAAGTCCAAATAGTAAGATAGCCATGCAAACAGCCCGATATTTATGCAGTGCTGCACAATAAATAAAAAATGGACTTTATCTTACAAAATTTTATTCCGATTTCCTAACAAAACTAACGCAGTTTTAATGTAGCATTTGTCACAGCATACTGAAACTTGTTTTTTTACTGCGTTAACAACTTCCTCCTTAAGGAATTAATATGAATCCTTCTTTAAATGAAATTACATTGTTTTATCTGACTGATTTAGAAAAAATACCTGCACTGCAACAAATCCAGATCGATAAACATTTATCTATTCCTACGGCTGATCCCAATTATGTTTTGCAACCCATGACAATGGAAGAATTTCAAGACCCTGTTGTCCTCTGGCAAAATGTTATTCAAACTATTCATGGCGAACCCGCTATATATATGGATGATCCTCATGGTTGGTATTTAGGATATAGAAATAATGAGCTCATAGGTTCTTGTGCTTCTTTAAAGAAGGCACATAAAACTGCTTGGCTGGGTTACTATTATGTCCAAGAACAATTTCGTGGAAAAGGCTACGGCAAATTGATGTTTGAAACAATTCTTAAGAATGATTACAAAATGGGTATAGAAAATCACACGTTGATTTGCCTGGACTCATTAGTGCCAATGTACAACTCCATAGGATTTCAGGCCTATACTTATGATGTTATTTTTCAGAGCAATCTAGAAAATAGTTTGATATCCAAAATAAATATATTACCGTTAACAATGAGCCCTCAATTGTTTAACAGTCTCGTAGATTACGACAAAAATATACAATATGGCCTTGATAGAAAAAACTTCTTAAATTTGTGGCTAAACAAAAAAGAAACTCATGTGATCATAGCAATGAAGCATGATAAGATTGTTGGATATAATGTAATTAGTGATTTTAAATATCCCAACGATAATAACATTGTAAATCAACGCATGGCCCCTTTGTATGCCGATGATGCTAAAATTGCTGAAAGCCTTATCGTAGCTGGACTTCAGTTAAAATCAAAACCACTGATGTACATTGATGCTGACGGCAGTAATCCAGAGGCCATTAAACTTATTCATAAACTAGGCTCATTTACACAAATTGCTCAATTAGCTCGTATGTCCTTCCCTAAAATTCCAGAATACTATGATACTAGCAAAGTCTTTAGCCCAACATTTTACGGCAATGGCCCTTAATTTATGCATACTTGTTATTTTATAGGATCTACTTCATTACTTAAAGAATGCATATTAATAGCACAAAAAAGTAATTTTAAAGTCATGGGTGTGTTCAGTGATGATATACTTATAAACAATTGGTGCAAGTCAATTAACTTACCATGTTCTTCTTATTCAAGTTTAGATGAGTTAGTAATAAAAAAATTTGATTATTTATTTAGTATTGTCAATCCAAAAATAATTTCTAAGCATATAGTGAGTCGTTCCAAAAAAATGTCCATCAATTACCATGACAGCTTACTTCCGAAGTATGCCGGTGTTAATGCAACTGCATGGGCCATTATTAATAATGAAAAAACACACGGAATCAGTTGGCATTTGATATCAGATAAAATAGATACGGGGGACATATTACAACAAAAGAAAATACGCATTGATCAAGATGAAACTTCGTTTTCGTTGAATTTAAAATGTTATAATGAAGCAATTCGATCGTTTCCATTATTACTTTCTGAAATAACCAAAAAAACTATTTCCATAAAGAAACAAGATTTAACATTAAGAACATATAATTCGCGTTATAAAAAACCTTATATAAATGGATTTATAGATTGGGATGATACTGCAGAAAATATTACGAGAACGATACGTGCTTTAAATTTTGGCTTTAATAATAACACACTGACTACGCCAAAAATCATTTTAAATGATAAAATTTATGTTATTTCTAAAGCAAAAGTTATCTATTCAGAAAATAAACAAAAACCAGCGACTGTCGTATCGAATAATAATGGCCTTGTTATTGCTACAGCTGATAATTATTTAGCTATAAGTGAAATAAAATCTTTAGAAGAAAATGTACTAAATTTTTCTGATTTAAATAACTCAGTTAAGATTACGCATCCCTTTGCAAATAAATTAAAAAAAATTCCAGGCCAGATTAAAGACATATCTAAAAATGAGAATTATTGGATAAATTCTCTGCAAAATTCAACCAATTCCTTTCCTTTATCCCTGATTTCTCCAGATAAAAAAACTATAAAAAAGACAGTGTGTTGGAAATTAAACATTTTATATGAAGAGTTACTTAATTCTCATCGTCCTAACAATCCACTTTATACTGTGATTTCTCTTATCGCTTTTTATTTTTTCAGGATTAATAATTACGAATCAATTACATTGAAAATTTTAAAACAGTTTGATTATGGATTTATTCGCTACCACTGTATTCTTCCGTTAAATATTACACATAATAATACCACTTCTATTTTTCAAAAAATATTAAACGATGTTGATATTTTTTTTACTAACCAATCTTATGAACCTGATATTTTTTGTCGTAATCTAGAAGTAAAATACAACTTAGATTCTATTCCTATACTAATCAATTTTGAGTCAAGTAATATTAAGAAAGAGAACAATATTAATCATCAAGGTTTGATTTTCACAATTAAAAATTTAAAAAACAAAATAGCACTATATTGTGAAACAAATATCACACTGTCTCCACATCTCCACAGTCTTATCAATTATATCCCTCAGCACATTAATAATTTACTCAAAAATATCCGAGGAAATAAAGAATTAACCGATTATTGTATACTATCAGAAAAAGAAAAATTATCTTTAAAGAATTTTAATAATACAAAAAAAGTAACAAAAAAATCCAAAACAATTTTACAAAAAATTCTATATCATGCAGATAAAACACCCGATGCAGTAGCATTAGTAGAATATGATTATAGCTATTCCTACAGAAAATTATTAGATATGAGTAATGTACTCGCTAACGCCATAAAAGTTAAATATAAAAAATATTATGGTATTAATTTGAAAAAACAAAACGTCATTAGTATCTATTGTAAAGATGGATTAAACTATGTGGTATCAATTTTAGCTTGTTTACGTCTCGGCTGTATTTATACACCCATAGATTCCGCATATCCAAAAAATAGAATAAATTATATTCTTAATGATACAAAATGTAATTTAATCCTCACTGATATTCCAAGAAAAAATTTACAAGTAGCTAACTGTATAATATATACCACGAAAATATTTAATCAAAAAAACAGCGTACAATTACGAGATATTCATTCACTTAAAGAAAATGATTTAATTTATATCATGTATACTTCTGGATCAACGGGTGACCCCAAAGGAGTTAAGGTATCACACAACAATTTTAATAACCTTCTTGAATGGTACACTAACTTATGTCTATCTCCCAACGATAAAACATTTGTGGTATCTTCTTTTGGTTTTGATTTAACTCAAAAAAATATATTTGGACCATTAATTGCAGGAGGGGCAATACATTTTCGAACAAATAAAGAATTTTATGATCCCAACGATTTAATAAATTACATAAAAGAATATGAAATTACACACATTAACTGTACAACTAGTACATTTTTTCCTTTAATTGAAAATAAAAAATTACTAAATAAACTACGTTCCTTAAAAAATATAATACTAGGTGTAGGAATATTTAATGGAGGTATTCTGCTGGATTTGCACAAATGCAATCCTAATATGCGATTTTATAATAGTTATGGACCTGCCGAATGCACTGATGTATGTAGTTGTTACCCTATTCGCAAAAAGGACATTATTGAGAATAAACCCATTCCAATTAGTCCACCCATTGATAATAACGAAATTTTCATCTTAGATAAATACCAACAACACTTACCTTTTGGTATACCAGGAGAAATTCATATTGCTGGTCTTGGTGTTAGTCATGGATATCATGATAAAAATTCTCTTACAGAACAAGTTTTTATTAAAAATATATTAAATGAAAGTAGCTATGATGGTTATTTTTATAAAACTGGCGATATAGCTTTTTTCAATAATATATTAGATTTATATTTTTTAAATAGAAAAGACAATCAAATTAAAATTCGTGGTTATCGGGTAGAATTGGGAGAAGTGGAATCTGCTTTACTTAAATATTCGGGTGTTAAAGAAGCTAAAGTAATATGTCATGAAATTAAAGATAAAAAGAATTTAATAGCGTTTATCGTGTCTACATTAAAAATCTCACAAATAGAAATATTTGAGCATCTAAAAGATTACCTACCACATTATATGATTCCTCATTCAATTCATATTCTTGATAGTTTTCCATTAAATAAGCACGATAAAATTGATCAAAACAGGTTAATTAATTTAATACCGAAGCAAGTGCAGCCAGACATAATAGCACCGACTAATTTTTTTGAAAAAGATTTGTGTAATATCTGGTCAGATATTTTAAACATAGATATAACATCTATTTCCGCTAATTTTTTTGATCTGGGTGGAGATTCGTTATCCGCAATAAAATTAGTCAATAAGATCGAAGATATTTATGCAATTTCTCTAAAAATAATAGATATATACAAGAATCCGATACTTTCAAAATTGTCTACTTTTCTTATTAAGAAAAGAAATTTTCCTCTTGAAAAATACGAAAAAATACAAAAAAATCAAGAAGAAATCGCTACAAATCATTTATTATCGGAGCAACAACAAAATTACTTTTTTTTTGAAAAAACATATCCTGAATTTTCATATTTATATAACTCCATCTATTGCTTTAAAATTCACGGTAAATTGGATGTTAATGCTTTAATAAAAGCAGTTCAGATAATATATAATGATATTCCTATTTTGAGGACAAACTATGTATACTCTTTAGATGGTATAAAAAAAATATATACCAATGATAAAATTAAAATTAACGTACTCAATTTAAATGAAAATAAAATCAAAGATTTTATAATAAATAAGGCAATTGATTTAAGTAAAGACACATTATTTTCTGTTGACATTTTCATAATAAAGACCAATAAAATTAAGTTATATTTTAAAGCCCATCATTCTATCATCGATGCAGAATCAATAAATATAATATGTAACTATATAACAAAAATATATGATCAAATTATTAAAAACATTCCGATATCCTACACAAGCCAAAAATACAATTATGAGCAATACATATTGTGGCAAAATAATCATATTAATTCAGAGATATATCAAAAAAATAGAGATATCTATGCAAAAAAATTAAAAGGCTTAAAGCCATTAGCATTACCTTACGATTATTATCCTACTAAAAAATTTATTTTTTCCAGCGAATGTGAGTTTTTTGATCTAGATGATGCTGATTTGTATTATAAAATAAATCATTTTTATTGTCATAACAAAATCAGTTTATTTAGTTTATTATGGGCAATAATAAGTATACAAATTCATAAATACACATTACAAAAATCCATTTTTTCCGGTACTTTTACGGCAAATCGTTATCCAAATAATTTCTCCGAAACCATAGGTTTTTTCGCTAATTTATTTATAATCAAGGCGGATATTAACCCTGATGAATCATTTGTTAGTCATGCTAATAACATACATGCTCAGCTCATGGAAAATTTTAAATTACAGTATGTGATGACAAGGCATTTATTGAAAAATTTTCAATTCAAAAACCATGCTAATATTAATTCAATTATTCCATTAGGCATTGAGTTAATAAATTATTCGCAATCAAAAAATTTAAAATTCCAAAATTGTACTGTTGAGCCAGAGATAATTGCTTATAACAACTGTAAATTTAATTTAAGTTTTAGATTTTGCCAAAAAGACAATCATTATTTTTCTTGTATTATAGAATATAATAATCAATTATTTAGCAGAGAAAGCATTTTACGATTTAAAGAACACTTTATTAAATTGATACGAACCGCAATTGAGTCTCCGCACGAAAAAATCAAAAAACTATCCATAATGACAGAAGATGAATTATCAATCTCGAGAAATCTAAAATTCAATCAAGCATTGACAAGCTCTATTAATAAAGAACATATTTTCTTAAATAAAGATTACGCTATTGTTGATAAGCATTTTATGCCTATGTCTATTAACACATATGGCCAGTTATTTCTTGTAAAAAATACGATTAATCGTCGTTATAGCAATTTAATTAAAACAAAATACACAGCTAAATATAATGCAGATGGTCTAATCTCATCCATTGACCTACTCGACAGAACAGTTGAACATAATGGAATTATAATTCATTTAAATGAAATTGAACTTATCATTGATCAATTCAATCAAACTAAGCGCTGTATATGTATTTTTTATTCTGATAAATTCTATTTATTTATAGTTCCTAAAAATATATTTAATGACACTATTTTTACCCAAAATTTATATTCAAATTTACCTTATCATATTAATATAGAAAAAATAGTTAAAATAGACCTAATTCCAGTCGATCAAAGTGGAAGCGTTAATTACAATGCATTAATTGAAAGATTATCTACTAAATCAAAGACAGTTAATCAAGAAATAAAACACCGTGATATTACTAATCATTTAATCACTATTTGGCAAGAACATTTTAATATAGATAATATTAATATTGAGGATGATTTCTTTTCTTTGGGAGCAGACTCATTCTTTGCGGTTAACATTATACCTAAATTAGAGAAATTTCTTTCTATTAAAATTGAAATTGATGATATTTTTCAATATCCAACTATTCGATCTCTAGCTCATTATATTGATCATAAAGCTAACTTATCGAATTTAATTAACATAGAATATATAAAGGATGCACCATATCAACCTATCATCACTTTTAATAAAATAGATGATGAAGAAAAAAAATTATTTTGTATACATCCTATCGCAAATACTGCTAATGTTTATCGTCATTTTTCCCAACAATTCGACAAAAAAATTCAATTTTACGGAATAAATTCTTATAATTACTTTCATAATAATAAGATAACATCTATTACTGAATTAGCCGCTTTATATATTTCTGAATTGATTAAGATTCAAAAAGATGAACCTTATTATTTATCTGGTTGGTCTTATGGTGGAATAATTTCCCTAGAAATTGCCAACCAGTTGATTAATATGAATAAAAAAGTAGCTGGCTTATATTTATTAGATTCATTTATCTTGTCCCAAAATACGTTAGAAAATCTTTCTTTATTAAGTAATTATTTTTTTCGAATGATGAGTGAATTTTCCACAGAAATGACTGAAATACCATCACTACAACAAAAATTACATGAGCTATTAAAATTTGAATTCGACTTAATGCGTCATTATAAGCATCAGCCTTATCAGGGTAATGTATTATTATTTAAAGCTCAATATGCTTTCGATTTTCCATTAGCAAATAATAACAAAGAAAAATTAATGTTAAATAATTTACAAAAAGAATTATTAAATGATACAACGAATGGATATTATAATATAATACGCAACTTAAAAATTGTACCTATTAACACACATCATCATCGCTTATTAAATCATAATTATGGTACA
>Ga0206868_10090_pt2 | contig 28035 bp, 18 predicted proteins | sample Alteio_BWOrgCont_38_FD_152901 | JGI IMG/M metagenome (GOLD analysis project Ga0206868, IMG submission 152901) | Enriched cells from forest soil in Barre Woods Harvard Forest LTER site, Petersham, Massachusetts, United States -... | ecosystem: Environmental > Terrestrial > Soil > Temperate forest >... | reverse complement strand
CGCGTATGGGGAGAACGGGTTGACAGGGAACATTCAACTTTCCATTTCCGGCTTGCCCTCAGGAGTGACCGCATCCTTCTCACCAAACCCAATCACACAGGAGGGTGGTCAGACAGTTCTGACGCTGGTCTCAACTGGCACAGTGGTGTATGGAAATAGCACTGTGACGATCAAGGGAACATCGGGAAGTGTCACAGGCAGCACAACGTTTACTCTGGGTGTCGATCCTCCCAGCTTTTTTCTGAGCGCACCGGAAGTTCCAACGAGAGTGAAGGCGGTCTCAGCTTGAGCTGCGGAGGCGGTAGACTTCAACGTCATTGTGGAAGTGCTGGAAGTAGAACCCGATACTGTGGCCGGAGCGAAAGTAGCAGTGACTCCTGCCGGCAGGCCGGAGGCTGAGAGAGTTGCGCTGCCCACAAATCCATACTCAGAGCTCAGCGTGATAGTTGAAGTAACTGTGCTTCCGGGATTCAACAGCAGCGCGTTGGGTGCGCTCGACAGGGTAAACGTTGGCTGTTGAACCTGGAGAACCAACTTCGTGGCGGAAGTTAACTTGCCGGAAGTACCCGTAACTGTTCCGACCGGCGCTGTCGCTGCGGCTTGAAATGTCAGCACACTGACGCCGGCAGTCGGATTCTTACTCCAGGTTGCGGTGATGCCCGCCGGAAGGGCAGAAGTGATGGCCAGGGTGACGTTTCCGCTAAATCCCACAGCATCGGTCACAGTGATGCTTGTAGTTGCCGACTTGCCAGGAAAGAGCAAGACGTTCGTCGCCGAGGGCTCAATCCAAAATCCTGGCTTTTGTTTGCCGGCAAGGTCGTCGATCAGGCTCTGCCCGCTCGGGCTTCCCCAACCTGTGACAAGATCGTATCCCTGGACAGCAAAATAATAGACCGGTTGGCCGTATGTGTCGTTATTCCCTTGCGTGATATCGTGCAGTGCAGCCGAATAGCCTGTACCTTCTGCGATCACATAGAGATTCGGGTTCAAAAATCCGATTCCGCCAGCCGGCGCTCCGCCTGCCTCAACCGCCTGCTGGTTAACAAGCGCGATGAAGGCAGCCCATCGTGGAGCTGCGAAGCTGGTTCCGCCACCGTCGGAGTAACAATAGCTGAGTTCGCAAGAGTAGTTGTCTACATCTGCTTCCATAGCCACATCCGGCACATTTCGAAGGGTGGCCGAACCGCCATTTGAGAACGTCGCAAGTCCCGCCTGCCATTTGGGGATTGCAATACCATCCGGGCTGATACCGCCGCCGCTGCCGACATACGGAGTATTCCAGGCAACCTCCGATGCCCAGCTCCCGCCTGGGCCATTGGTAGACAAGTGTGTTCCGCCGACTGCCGTCACGTAAGCATCTTCTGCAGGGTAGACGTAGGGGTCGAGTGCTTTGTCGTATGCCCCATCATCGCCTGAAGCAACGAAGAAGCTTTGTCCCTGCGCTGCGAATTCTTCAAAAAACACGTCGTCCGTTGTCGGATCAGCAGGCACCCAGCTCCAAGAACAGCTGATCGACTTGGCGATGTTTTCAGATGCCATGGAGGCGAGAATATTCGCATCATCGTTGCCCTTGCCGATATAAACCCTCACCTGAGCCAACCCAGGCGCCATCCCTATCGCCTGAACGATATCTAGCACCTGCTCGCCGTCGCTGTAACCTTCCTCAGGCTCGGCAATCGCTCCATCCAGTAGCACGTTGTTGAGGGGCACCGTATACGACTGTCCTGCGCTGCTAAAGGTCTCATCCACATCGGACGTGAGATATCCTCCAAACTCAAGAACTCCCACCACCTGTCCATTGCCATCGAGAGTGGTTCCCCCGTAATAAGCGGCGCGCATATCGCTTGCAAGATACGACTGGTAGGGACCGGAGCCTGAGACACTCGCGGCCTTGAGGGCTTCCTTGAGTTCCTTCTTACCATCCTGTTTTGCCCGCCTCAACATCGACTGTGGAACGGAGTAATCATCCAAACCCGCGACATGAGCTATTGGCGTTGAGAGTTGGAAGGAAGGATTGCGGTCAGGGGAATAAAACGTGCGATCTTCGACTGGATGCCTATACTCTGTCATCGTCAGGTGGAAGGTTTTGTTGATCTGATCTACCGAGGCACGGACGGGAACAACGAGGCGATTCGCGGGAGCTCCAGTGACTGTAAACCCGTTCGCCCTTGCAAAAGAAACAACAGCCTGATAACTGGCTACTGTGGGGCTGAATTTTTCGGTGAATTCAGCGACACTCAAAAAGTGGCGATAGTCTTTGCTCGAGGGGTCATATAGACGGTTGAGAAGTGCTGTTAAATCCTTCTCCTTTTGCAACGGCAAGACGAGCGAGAAATTGAGTTGCCGATCCCCTGGCAAAGCTCCAACAATTGCGGCTTGCCCTGAAGTGATCGCAGGCCTCAGATGCTGATCGAGAGTTTGCATAGCTTGCTGAGCGTAACCGCGATGCCCTGCAGCTAGAAGCAGCATAAACACCGCGATCCGAATCGATAAGGGTGGATGATTTTTCCATGTCTGGAAGTAGTTTTGAAACAGGCGAAAGTCAGACACGCGAGAAGAGGTAAGCAAACTTGAAGTAACCATCCGAGGTAACCACCCAAAGAAATAATTCAGCGTTACACAACTACGAATTGACCGGGAGAGCGTTCATCCAGACTTCAGATTGAAGGCTTTTGTCAAGACATGAATTACCTAACTGCTGTGATTGTCGAGAGTGTAGCATGGGCTTGCAATCTTTTCCCATAGCCCAATAGTTCGAAAGCCGGTTTTTCACACTTGCCTGACGCGGACTTTCTATAAGTCTTGGTAATCGGCGTCCTGGTTTCAACGAGTGACAGGCTCACTTGAACCCTGGATCCTCCGAACCTGCTGCCTATCCTGGTGGTTGCTGTAAAACTCGGTGTGCCCGCTTTCGTACATCGTAGATGCGTTCGATTCTGGCGCTATCCTCGTCGGTGAGTGCATTGGCTGATATGGAATGACCGTGTCAACCTGCTCGATCTGTAGGGTTGTTTTTGTTGGATTGAATGGGACGTCCCTACTGCGGCGATGGTGTTGATGTGCACTTCGCAATTGTCCTGCCAAATCGTACTACTTTCTCGCTACCCGCCAAGCGGGTTTAGCCCAAATCGCCGATGCACTCATTGACAACCGATCACAATAAGCGGTCGTGGCGGGTGCGGTGTATTGGGCTAGGTGGCGTAGCTGATTGATCTAGGTCGCCGGGCAAAACAGGCCATGGAAATGACAGAGTATGGAACGCATGGAAAGCCATGAAGCCGGCTTCCCACCCTTCCCATACTCTTTGGAAATCCCTTCGGAATTCCCACATTCCCACGGCCTCGACGACTAGATATGTCTTGACGTACCCCTCAGCTCGAATCATCGCCACCGCAAGGGGCTTGTAACGGATGTCTCAAGTCCACAACGTAACGCATGTTCAGGTACACTCACCCCCTAGCAGGCTTGTTTTCCTTGGCCTTGCGCGCAGCGCATGAATGCACTTGGGGAGGGCGTTGCGGGAAGGAAAGGCCCGCAGAGGAGGGTGTCGGAAGACGGCAGCACCATCGCCGGCTGGAGCAGGGAGGAAACTTCCGCCCTCAAAACTGCGCATTGTGTGGCATCATGGGTGGTATCATGTCTCCGTGAGAATTGTGCTCGATACGGCATCGTTCGTGACGGCTGTCCGGTCGAGTGATGGGGCTGCGGGAGAAGTGGTGCGGATGATATTTCGTGAAGAACTCGTGCCGCTGATGGACCTCAAACTCGGATTGGAATATCGGGATGTCGCTCTTCGTTCGGAGCACGTTAGGGCGTCGGCGTTGAATAAGCGGGAGATTCTGGAGTTGATCGAAGCAATGGAAGCCTTCGCTGAACCAGTGGAGGTCGTGATGAAGACCCGGCCGTTGTCGGCCGATCCAAGCGACGACATGATTCTGGATGTTGCTATCAACGGACGGGCAGAGGCGCTGGTTACGAACAACAAGAAACACTTTGTGGGGGCAGGGAAGAGGTTTGGAATTCCGGTGCTTTCCCCGGCAGAACTGTTAGAGAAAATGAGGAAGGGGAACCATGATGGCGACTGAAGCGCGCAAGACTGCAATCCCAAAATTTCCGCTACGGCTTATGCCGTCGGTGCGGCGGACTGCGGAGGTGTTTTCAGAGAAGGAGGGCGTCTCTTTGAACCAGTTCATCAATGTGGCGGTCGCTGAAAAGCTGGCGCATCTGGAACACGAGGAATGGTTGCGAAACCGCAAACAGCCAAGCAAGGAACTTGCCGCAAGGGCTTTGATCCTGCTCGATAAAGCTGGCAGCCAGCCCGTGGAACCGGGAGACGAATTGCCGAAGGGCTACCGGGCTAAGCGCCGGTGACTCTCCACGAAGAGACGGGCTCCTCGCGATGTAACAACGAGAGCGTCAGGTTGTATCCTTCTCATATCTTGAAATCCGTCGTTTCAATACAGAATCCGAGCGTGCCGGACGCAGGGGCGATCGTCCATGTTCGCCAGCGTCTCTACCTAGTAGAACAAGTCATCGCTCCGCCGACCGCGGGAGAAGCGACACTTGTTCGGCTTTCTTGTGTCGACGATGATGCTCAAGGTCAACCTCTGGACGTTCTTTGGGAACAAGAACTAGATGCAGAAATTCGCAACGGCGAAAACTGGCAACAGATGGCAGAGCGTGGTTTTGACCCCGCGCAGCGTTTCGCCGCATACTTAAATACACTCCGGTGGAATTGCGTCACATCAACCGACCCAAAGTTGCTCCAATCCCCGTTTCGAGCGGGGAACATGACGTCTTTGACCTATCCTGACGGGCGGGTGGTCAATCAGGCATGGAACAGCGCGGGCCAACTGTCTCAGGTCGCTGATAACAACGGGTATCAGTATATGACATCACAGTCCACGTACTGGCCAAACGGTGCACCTCAGGCAATCTGGTACGGCAACGGCGTGGCGAACGGCTACCACATGAATAATCGCCTGCAGGTGGACGAAATCGGTAACATACGCGTCGGCACGAGCGCCCCGGGCGGCTACTCGGAGGGTACTTCTCTAACTAGGAAGCACTATTGTTTTGGCCCAGCGACGCCACCGCTCTCTTCTACGATTGCTGCCTGTCCAACGCTTGCCAGCGCCAATAACGGCAACATCTGGCAGGCGCAGGACTCCTTGAACTCTGTGCGCACACAGAACTTTACTTATGACACTCTGAATCGGATTAAGGCTTTCGCGACTGCCAATAACAGCGCCTCGCAGACATATGCGATCGACGCGTGGGGCAACTTAAGCCAGTCAGGAACCCTTAGTTCCACACTGACGTTCGATGGGAACAACAAAATAACCTCCGGCGGGGTTGCTTATGATGCTGCGGGCGATGAGGTTGCGGTCAACAACGGTGTAAGCACAGTTAACTATACTTACGATGCGGACAGACATATTCTTACCGCAGCCAATGGTACTGCGAAGTATTTCTACTCAAGCGAGGGCAACAGGGTTCGAAAGGATATGGGCAGCACCAACTGGACCGAGTACGTCTACTTAGGAGGCCAGGCGCTGAGCGAACTGAGCAGCGACGGCACCTGGAGCGACTATGTCTATGGCAACGGTCAGCGGATGGCGCGGGCAGACAAGTACGACATCCGCCTCCATCTGAGCGGGACCAACTGCTCGAATTGCGGGACGAATCCAAACATGTTTACCGGAACGACTTCGCTTACTGCGGCCAATGGCTATACTATCCGCAATGGCGATGTTCTGAGTTGGAGGCAATATCAGAGCGGGTCGACGACGGGCGGACTCTATCTCTTCTTCACCGACGGTACGGACGGGCTGGCCGCGAGAGATGCGGATGGACAGCTGATCGATCAGGATCAGACCATGAACACTTGGCATATGCGCACTGTCGATCTGAGTGCCTACGCGGGCAAAACGATCCAATTGGTAGACCCATTCCAGTGGACCAGCGCGCCGGCAGGCAGTTGGAGCATTTTCTACGGAGATATCACGCTAACCAGTACCGATGGATCAGCCATCCCGATATATAGCCGCACCATGATGACTTTGAGCCTGAATACGAATTCAAGTGTGAGCAACGCGCAGGCAATCACGGAAAAAGTGGCCGATACCAACCCAATTACGACGACAACGTTCTATCACGGCGACCAGATCGGTTCGGCGCGGCTTATGACTGCAAGCGGTGGTTGGCCGGTATGGTCGGACACCTTCTATCCCTTTGGCCAGGAAGCCACTGCCACTTCTGCAATCAACCACTATAAATTCACCGGCAAAGAACGGGACTCCGAATCAGGCAACGACTACTTCGGGGCAAGATACTACGCTTCAACAATGGGAAGGTTTATGTCGCCTGACCCATCTGGACTTCTGACACAGCATCCCGAGGACCCGCAAAGCTGGAATCTGTACGCTTATGCTCGCAACAACCCAGTGATATACCTTGACCCGAATGGTCTGGATTGTGTGTATGCGAACGACGCTGGAAACGGGGTTGAGTCAATCGATCACCACAGCAACTCAGGAGAGTGCGGACAGAACGGTGGAAGCTGGGTGCCTGGATACGCAGCCGAGAATTGGGCGAAGTTCAATGTCAGGACACAAATGTTCCAGGTGGGTTCGTATACCTCCGGAGATTCTGTCGACTACACGACGTTTGAGGCAGGCGCGAAAACCCAGTGGAATGGGGACGAATCTTCTTGTACTAGCGGATGTACCGGTTTCGCTTCGGCTAATGCCGACTGGCTAGTAGGCCAGCTTGTGGGTAACAACCAGACAAGAGGAATAGACGGATACATACAGTTCTTGACCGGTCGAACACAGCCGCTCAGCGGCGGGACATTTAGTCAGATTGCCTTCGGTCCGCTCGATTACTCGAGTGACCATTGGGCTGGACCGGGAGGATTTGGGCCGCCGGGTGGTGCGGGTGATTGGAGGGCATCGGTTCATGATTACAACTTTTCCACGAACGGCCCGACGCCGGATCAAGGCATCACCATCAGCATGTATTTCAATCCGAGGCTTTCGCCAGCTGTGTCGAAGGCACTCATTGAAAGCAACAACTACCTGATGCAAACGGGAGGATACCAAGGCGCCAAGGAGAAGATCTTCTTCGGGATCGTCAACGCCTTCCAGTGGGTCTCACATGTCTTCTAAAGAGATGGCACGCAATCGATTTTTTGGGGGGTACTGTGAAAAGGCAGGCAATGGTTGTTGTTGTCCTGTTGTTGATCGTCGCCAGAGCCGCAGGCCCTCAGTCAGCACCGGGAGGTCCGGAGAGTGCGCAGGAAACTCAGGCGCGCTTCTGGACTGATCCCTCCACGGGTCTGATGTGGGCTGGGAAAGATAGCGGTAGGGACGTGAGCTTCAAGAGCGCAGTGAAGTACTGCCGCAATCTTCGGCTGGCTGGCCACTCTGACTGGAGGCTGGCAAACATGTCCGAGTTGCAAGGCATATATGACAAGACAGCCAATGCTCCAGGGTTAGCTGGCACACATGACGACGTCCCGACCATGTGGCACGTGAAGGGTAATCTCTTCTTGACCGGTTATCAATGGGCCGACAGTCAGAATGGGCGCACTTCGGGCTATCAGTATTTTTTTGATTTCAATGATGGTAGATCAAATAACCAGCCCAGCGGCTTCCCGTACTCCTCTTCCTTCATGCGGGGGTTGTGTGTGCGTGGTTCCGGAAAATGATCCTCGCGGGCTGTCTGTTCGGAGGCGGCATTGCTGCGCCAGAGCCCCACCGCCAGCATCTGGGTTTGCACCGTATTCTTGTCCGCCTGTCCCTTGACCCGGACGCCCCGTGTCCACAAACCCCCATTCAGCAGCGCGTCCGACGAATAGCTCGTCGCCACGACCCCCGGCAGCGCCTGCAGCCGCTGCTGCAGATTCTGGTACAAGCTCTGAGTTTCCTGCGCCTTGTATCCCGCCAGCTCAGGCTCAAGCGAGAACAGGAGGATATTCCGTGTATCGAATCCCGGGTCAATGCTCCGCAGCTTCTCCAGCGTACGCAGCAGTAACCCTGCCCCTGTGAGCACCACCATCGAGAGCGCTACCTGCAGCACGACCAGGCCGCTGCCCAGTCCCAGCCGTCCCCCTCTCCGATGCCCTACTGCCGTGGTTGCGGCGGAGTTTCCTTTCAATTCCGTCACCACATTCGCGCGCGCTCCACGGAAGGCCGGCGCCAGACCGAACCCGATCCCCGTCAGCAGCGCCATGCCGATGGCAAACAACAGCACCGGCAAATTCGGATGCAAATCGATCTTTAGCGGAGAATATGCGTTCTCGGCAAAGAACGCCGCCAGGCCCGAAGCCCCTGCGTAGGCCAGCAGCGCACCCAAAGCAGCACCGATGATCGACAGCAGCAGGCTCTCCGTCAACAGCTGCCGAACCACGCGCCCTCGCGCCGCGCCCAGCGCCAGCCGAACCGCCATCTCTTTCTCGCGCGTTGCCCCGCGCGCCAGCATCAGCCCCGCCACATTGGCGCAAGCGATCAGCAGGATGATGCCCACTGCGCCCATGAGTAGAAGCAGCGGCTGACCAAACGGACGGCGGATACCGACCAGCCCATCCTGCGCCGGCAAGAGCATCAGGCTCGGATCGTCTGCCTTCTTCCAAACGGGCTTCGCGCCACGCAGAGTCTCATTCACAAACAGCGGATTCACCGCCGCCTGCGCCAGCGTTCTCGATACACCCGGCTTCAGCCGCGCTACCACCGTCAGCCACCACGAACCGGCATCGGATCCGCGCGACCAGGGGATATCTAACGGCGTGGTTTGAATCAGCGATACCCATAAGTCCACAGACTTCCCCGGAGTTAGCCGCGTGAACCCTCGATCCGCAACTCCCACGATGGTAAAAACCGCATTGTTCAGCCGGATCGTTCGTCCCACAACGTCCGTCGCGCCGCCGAAGACGCGTTGCCAATACCCATAATCCAGCACCAACACCGGTGCCGCCCCCGGCCTCTCATCGTCGGGCTCCAGCGTCCTTCCCAGCGCGGGCCGCACGCCCAGCGTCGCGAAATAATCTCCCGACACCAACTCGCCTTGCGCAATGCTTGCCGATCCAATTCCGCTGACATTCATCTCTGTGGTTCCGGCGAAGGCTGTCGCGTTCGTAAACAAATCCTTCCGGCCGCGCATCGCCTCAAACATCGGGTAGGACAACGAGCATCCGTTGCTTTTGCCGCCATCTCTCTTCTGCTGATCCGCGCAATCTCCGTAACTGCTCATGCCGATATTGCCGGGCCCGTTGTGCGCCGTCCACTGCAGTACCACCAGCTGTTCCGGATCTTGCACCGGAAGCGCGCGCAGCATCACCGCGTTGACCAGGCTAAAGATCGCAGTGTTCGCCCCAATGCCCAGAGCCAGGGTGAGCACCACCACTGCTGTAAACCCGGGTGACTTGAGCAGCATCCGCAACCCGTAGCGCACATCCTGGGCTATCGTCTCAATGAACGTGACTCCACGTGCTTCCCGGCAATCCACCTTGATCTGATCGAGACCGCCAAATTCCAACTGTGCCCGCCGCGTGGCTTCTTCAGGAGTCAGTCCCGCCTGCACATACTTGGCTACCTGTTGCTGCAGATGAAAGCGCAGCTCCTCATCGAGTTCCCGATTGACGGTAGTACGGCGGAACAGAGAACGAAGACGAATGTAAAGATCGCTCAACATTAGCACCTCCTAAATCGGTGGCTTCTATATCGCCCTGAGAACCTGACTCACCGCGGCTGTCAGCTTCTCCCACGAATCTTTCTCCGCTTCCAGCTGGGTTCGGCCGCTCTTGGTCAGCTCGTAGTATTTGGCGCGCCTGTTGTTGTCGGACGTGCCCCACTTGGCCTTGATCCAGCCTCGCCTCTCCAGCCGATGCAACGCTGGATACAACGATCCCTGCTGGATCTGAAGGACATCGCTCGACATCTGTTGGACACGTTCTGCGATTGCCCAGCCATGTTGTGTGCCGAGAGCCAGAGTGCGCAAGATGAGCAGGTCGAGGGTGCCTTGCGGCATATCGATGCGTCGGGTGCGTTGGTTCGGCATGGTTCCCCTTGCACTTCTACAGAAGACCTTAACTCAAGTCCTGTAGAAGTGCAAGGGGAAACCTCGGAGAACGAGCTGGCGCATCTTCTGCACAGATCGAGGCGGGATCTATTCGAATGGCGATATCAGCCCAACGCACTCATCCAACTCCACTTTCGAATTGCAAACGCACGGTTGGATAAGTCCCGGCAAACACCCTTCATGTCACTTTGGCTCCCGGATAGCCCATGATGCCGCTCTGATCACGAAAACCAGCTGAGTTATTTCTCCGTGCTCGACTACTTTGAAAGTTCCGATGAGAGCCACGTCATTTCTTCTTTGTTCCGAAGGCACTAAGCTCTGACCTTGTTAAGACACTTGGATACTGTGGCATTCGGTACTGCAGCGAAGACGAACTTATTATTCCGAATGCAGAGTTCTTGCAATGTCGAGTTGGAAAGCGCGACGAATGGGCAACAACGCGGCTGCGGCAAGGATAGCGATCAGGATGGCCATTGCGCTCATGTAGCTGATCGGATCCAAGCCGCTGATTCCGTACAGCGCACGACGCAGGATCTGTGAGAGGGCCGCAGTGACGGACACTCCGGCAATCAGACCGATCAGAACGGGCCAGGCAAATCGTTGCAACACGGTAGTGAATATCACGGCGCGATTGGCTCCGAGCGCGAGCCGGATGGCGATTTCTTTGGTCCGTTGCGACACGGCGTAGCTGACGAGACCGAGAAGGCCCACGACTGCAAGAAAGATCGCAATGCTGCCCAGCAAACTGACGATCGCCGCGATCTGTTCCACCTGAGAGACATTCTTGCGGAAGCCGGCGGTGAGCGGGGTAATGGTTGGGTAAAGCCCAGTGTCTATGCTTCCGGCAATCGCCTTGATGGTTGGGGTGAGTGTGTTCGGATCGCCGGCCGCTCTGACCAGTACAGACATTGAGGGGAAATCATCGGCATTTGGTGGGTAGTAAATTTCCGTTGCATCGGTGTTGTTGAGTTCCATGGCTCGTGTGTTGCCGACAACCCCGACCACGACACTATTGCTTTTTTCCCATCGCTTTCCGATTGGGTCTTCGCTGGGCCAGCGCTTGCGAGCCAGCGATTGGCTGAGGATGACCACATTCTTTTCGCCGGCACGGAAAGAGCGGCCGCGCAGCATCGGTATTTGCATCGTCTGAAAAAACTCAGGGCTGACCCAATTGGGATAGATCATGATGCGGTGGCCGTCGACATCGATGCTCGTCATCATCACCATTGTGTTTACCAGGGGAGGGACTCTCGCTATGGAGACGAATGTCACACCTGGAACTGTCCGCAGCCTGTTCTGCAACTGTTCAAGGTGGGCCAGGGCTTGGGCAGATGCGAACCCATGCTCGCTCATTCCTGGATCGATGGACAACACTTGCTCATAACCAAATCCAGGGTCTGAATACAGGGTGTGCAGCGTCGCACGTACCAGCAATCCAGCCAGAATGAGCAGCACACAACTGGCGCCCACCTGTGCACAGACGACGAACTGATGCCAGAGGGAGCTATTCTTTTTTCGACGGATTATCTGCAGCGTAGGCAGTAATCCAAAAAGAACCGCTGCGACAAAACCCATTGCGGTGGTGAATAAGAAAACTCGCCAATCGGGCAGCGCACTCATCCAGGCCGGGGCGCTTGAATATACCAGCACGAGACGTAGAACGCCGTAGCTGAGTGGCAACGCGGCAATGGAGCCGAGTAAGCCGAGCAGCAGATTTTCAGTAAGCAGTTGACGAAAGACGCGCATCCTGCGGGCGCCGAGGTCGAATCGCAACTGGATTTCTCTCTCCCTGCCAGCTCCGCGCGCCAGCAGTAATCCGCCGAGATTGGCGCAAGCGATCGCGAGAATCAGGAACACCAATAGCCCGACAAGAGCGAGTATTGGCGGTCCTCCCTCAAACGAGAGGAAGTGAGCGCCGGGGGTGATGACAATGTACTCATGATCCCAGATTACGGTTGGGTAAATCTTCCGCAACTGGTTGGTGAGTGTAAGCATTTCCTGTTCTGCACTCGGCCTGCTGACGCCCGGGGCCAGGCGTCCCCACATTCCGATCAATCCTTCGAACTTGGGATCGGCGAGAGGTTTGCTGCCTTCAACAAAATAGGAGTGCTGCAAAAGAGGGAGCCAGAGGTCAGGATTGTCTGTGCCGAGGCTAGCGAATGTCTCTGAAGCGACTCCGATTATCGTGGCCGGTTTTCCGCCGAGACTGATTGCTTTGCCGACGATGGACGGATCGCCTTCAAACTTCCTTTGCCAGAGGCGGAAACTCAAAACACAAACCGGCGCGGAAGCGTCGTCATCGTGCGCGGCGTCGAACAGCCGTCCGGACGTCGCAGCAGCGCCCAGTTCACTGAAGTAGTTGGAGCTGACAAACGCAGCGTTGACGCGCTTTTCATCGTGATTGAGCACCAAGGGCGCGGCACCCATGGTTGCCATCACTGCTGAAAGCGATTTTGCGTTGTCGCGATAATAGGCGATCGATGCATAAGGCAAGCCGGGTGTGATGTTCTCCGGTGACCGCCGCTGAATTCGGACCACGGTTGCGGGGTCGCGCACGGGAAGGGATTGCAGCGCGGCGATGTTGTACAGGCTGAATGCCAGCGTGCTGACGCCGATGCCGAGTGCAAGAACCACGATTGCGGTAACTGAGAACCCCGGTGATTTGACCAGGATGCGCGCACCGAAGCGCAGGTCCTGCACAATGGACACAAGCCAGAGCGTTCCGCGGCTTTCGCGGCAGTCTTGCTTGATCTGCGCGAGACCTCCGAATTCAAGACGGGTTGCCCGGCGTGCTTCAGCTTCGGTCTGGCCAGCTTGAATCTTGTCCGCTACCTGGGTTTCGAAATGAAAGCGAAGCTCGGCGTCGAGTTCCTTTTCCATCCGACCTGTTTTTGAAAGCCGCTGAAACCAGTTCATGAGGTTTCTCCAAGTGGGTGCTGCAGAATCATGGCGACAACTTCAGTCAGGCGCTCCCAGCTCTCGGTTTCCGTTTTGAGTTGGGTTCTTCCCTTTGCCGTCAGTTTGTAGAACTTTGCCTCGCGGCCAGTCTCGGTCGGACCCCATTCGGCGACGAGAAAATTCTTGTTTTCCAAGCGATGGAGTGCGGGGTACAGCGAGCCTTGCTGGACCTGCAACGCTTCTTTGGAGATCATCTGAATGCGCTGCGCAATCGCATAGCCGTGCACCGGCCCGAGCGCCACGACTCGAAGTATGAGCAGATCAAGAGTGCCTTGAGGGAGGTCGAATTTGGATGTGTTTGCCATACCTAATGCTTCTACATATACGCGATGATATGTAGAAGGTCAAGGTGTCAATGAAAATAAATTCTGCCAGGCCGGCAAGTATTTCCGGAAAGTATTTAACGATGAGCTCCGGGTCATCCTTTTTCGGGGCTTTCGCTTGATACCTGGCTATTCACGAACTAATCGGAAATTGAGCGGCCCCGGCCAGATGAGCGCACTGGTGATTTGGCGCCAATTGAGCACAGGGGCGACAGAAGTCAGAATCGCCTCCGTGGCATGCGCATTTTAGGCAACCCCCAGTTGGTTTGGAACGGCATTGGAAGCCGCTCGCCACCAGATTCGATCACGCAGCCCTTCGGAATGAGGCTCAAGGCCAGCAGTCCCGGCGCATTGGGAAACATCGGACGTGGATTGGGTTGAGCGAAGCCCTTGCCGCGCAGCAACTAGGGCCGTTCTCCGCAGCGGATTCGTGCTTCGATCTCCTCTATTACCGGCATGATGTGCGCGACGCTCTCTGCGGTGTAATGCGCGCCTGCGTGCATCAGTTCTTCCGCCGCACGCGCCATGATGCGGTTCTGTTCCACCCGGTCGGTACTTGCCCATTCCAGCTCGGTCAGTCCGGAGCCATTGCCGCTGCGAGTTACACCGATGGTCCACGTGCCGGCGTTTCGCCCCTCGCGCATGTCGGATTCCGTGTCGCCGACTTTGACACACGCGGAGAGTGGATATACACGAAGATCGATGGCCAACCGGTAGCACATCCACGGAAACGGACGCCCTGCGCCGACATCCTCCGGAGATAGCGAAGCGTCGGTTGCATAGCCCTGCTGCGCAGCCAGTTTTTCGATCGTGTCGAGCATCGCACGCGTATAGCCTGTAGTGCCGGCGAGTTTCATACCGCGAGCGCGCAACTGCGCAGCCATCTCCGGAACGCCGGAGATTACCTGAGAGTAGACGCTAAGCGCTTCCATCATCTTTGGCGCGAACTGCGCATAGAGCCGGTCTACATCTGTTTCGGCAGGGTCTGATCCATACAGACTCTTCCATTGCTGGACCACCTCATCCTCCTGCAGCAGTCTGCGCACATGGTCCTTCTTGGCCAAACCCATATCGCGGCGGATGACCGCCGGCGGAACGCTCACGCCGGCGGATGCCAATACAGCCTCAAGCGCCTTTACTGGCGCGACGCTGCCGTGGTCTACGACTGTTCCGGCCCAATCCAGAAAGACTGCTGGAATTGCAGACTTTGACCCACCATCACTCATGCCGATCTCCCCTCGATGCGATGCCCATCTGTTTCATTGAAAGCTCAGCAACGCCGAAAGACAGAGTCATGCCTGAGCCTCCCGGAGAAGCGACGATGCGAACGTTCTCAGCCGGAGTCATGATGACCAGAGGTTTCTCAGGATGTTTGGCGTAGACGCCGTGCCACCGTTCCGCAATTGTCATGTCGGGCGCGTTGAGAAAGCCGCGCGTATATTCCAGGATCAGATCGTCGATAACCTGTTTGTTGAAGGCATCGATCGACGGCTCGTACTCATGCGAATCGCCCAGGGTTAGCGCCCCATCGGCTGTCTGAGAAACCAGTGCATGAATACCCCATCGGTCGTACTCCGGAGTTTCCTCGGCGATGCGCCGTACCAACGCCGGAAGTGTGGAGCAACATTGAAAGGCCGGATAAAAGCGGAGGGTTAGCCCGGCGGCGAGTGACGGGCCCAATTGCCATGCTCCAGGCTGCGGAGCTGTGCGCATCATCTGCAGCTTGCATCGGGTAAGACCACTCGCAGCATAGTCGTCGGGGTAGAGCGTCTGAAAATCCTCGCCACTGCAGACAATGGCCATATCGGCGCTCCACTCTCCCGCGCTTGTCTCGATCCGCGGAAGAGAGACGCCGTTCACCAGAGTTCCGAAGACAAAGCGTGTGCCAAACCGTTCTTCAAGAAAAGCAGGCAGGGAAGCCAATGTCTGCCTGGGATCGACTGTGAACTCTGTACTGCTCCAGAGACCGCCTAGCAATTCTTTTTGATTTACTGCATCCGACTTCTCAAGGACACGATCAGGCTCAAGCCAACTGCAGTGATATCCAAGTTCTGGCCCGAGTTCAGAAAACTCGCGAGCCACGCGAGCCTCGTCTTCTCGATAGGTGACATGCAGTGAGCCCGTATCTCGATAGGGCAGCTTTGCGTCGCGCAACAACTCGAGCCATAGTTGACGGCTGCGCATCGCGATCTCGAGCATCTCGCCTGCTGGCTGGCCTACCGGCCATACCATGCCAAAGTTTCGGACCGAGGCGCCCATCGCGCGTGGCCTCTTTTCGAAGACCACCACCGACCTGCCCGCTCTTGCGGCTAAATAGGCATGGGCCAATCCCAAGATCCCGGCGCCGACAATCGCTACGTCCGCACTTCGTTCGAGCAATTTGCCTCCGGTTTATTTGATAGGCGCAATTCCACATATTGATACTGAGCCTGCGACGCGGCCCAGTCCATGCGCTCTTTCACTGATACAGGTTACAGAGGGAACTCAGAAGGCTCAAGCACTGAACGGTTAGGCCATCGGGGGTTAAGCGTGGTGAAACGTGCGCCAATGGTGCAGATTGCCCCGGAAATCAACGTAAAAAATACGAACAGGTCAAAGAGCTTGTCCCATCCGAATTTCGTCACGAAGAGGGTGGCGAGCAACGGTGGCGTGACATCAGAGGCACAGATTGTAATGCTGGCCAATGCCGGAGCTTCAACCCTGGAGATCGCCAGCATCGCCATCACCGGCATGAACGCTACTTCATACAGCCGGTTGAATGTCTACTGAACAGTGACCGAGACTGTCCTTACTGCGGATTGAGTGTAGTTGGGGGCGACCGCAATAAACTTGAGCACGGTACTAGCGGTGAAAACTATGGGGCCAGTGTACTTGGTGGATGAGGTCGTGGGTGTTAAGCCGTTGGTGGTGTAGTAGACGGTCGCGCCTGTGGTGGCTTCGCTTATGGTGACAGTCTGCGTAGCGATAGGCGTAGCCGCTACGGGAGCGGTAAGTGTGTAGGTCGCGGAGGCGACAGCGGACGTGCTGTATCCGGGCGCAATCGCAATGGCTTTGATGGTTTCGGTGGCCGTAACGGATATGGGCACGCTGTATACCGGTGAGGCGGCTGTTGGCGTGGTCCCGTTCAGGGTGTAGTGGATGGCTGCGTCACGGGTTGCATCGACGATGGTGACGGTTTGCGTGGAGCTGTAGCTGCCGCCCGGTGGGGTAAAGGCCGGGGTAGCGGTCGCGGCGGTGCCATCGACGGTCAGCGTCACGGGCACGACCATGCCCTGATCGCCGGCCGTCGAAGTGAAGATGATTTCTCCCACATAGGAGCCCGCTGCCAGCGTGGTTGCCGGATTAACGGAGACCGTCACCGATTCCGGAGTGGAGATGCCGAAGCCATAGGCGCTGGGATTGATCGTGAGCCAGCTTCCACCATTTGCGCTCGCTTCTATTCCCAGGAAGGTGAAATTGGTTGCGGTGCTGCTCAAGGTAATTACCTGCGAGGCAGGATTGCTTCCCGAGTATGGCTTGCTGAAGCTCAGGGGAGCGACAGCTTTGAAGACATTTGCTCCCACTACGAAGGAGACCGGAATCGTTTCACGATCGGTTCCGGCTTTCAGAACGATCTGTCCATTGAAGATACCGGCAACCAAACCTTTGCCCGGCAAGTTGGTGGATATGACGCTAACGGACAGGGAAGAAGGGGCAGTTCCACTAGTTGCTGGAAGGCTAAGCCAGGCGCCTCCGTCGGAAGTGGTTGCGGCTGCGGTCCAGTCAAGTGTTCTTGCGCCGGCATTTCTGATCGGGACCGTTTGTGTCGCTGGAACGGCGCCTCCGGTGGCCTGAAAGAAGTTGACTCCACCGGGCATGTCGTCGAAGAAAGTTGCTGTGGCCGGGTTGACGGTGAGAGTAACCGGGATGACCATGGAGGTGCTGCCGGTGGCTGACTTGGCAATGATCTCAGCAGTGTAGGTACCGACCGCAAGAGTCACAGCAGGATTCAGGGTGACGATCAGATTCTGCGGTGTAGCAAGCCCAAACCCATAGGCGCTGGGGCTGATGGTGAGCCAGTTGCCACCGGTGGAGTTGGCCACGGACGCAATAAACGTGAAGCTTGCGCCGGTGCTGGTAATGTTGAGCAACTGCGGCAGGGGCTTGGCTCCGCCAAAGGTCATGTTGAAGTCCAGCGCATTTACCTGGCGGAAGACTGCGGCTCCAACGGTCATGGTGACTGGAATCGTCACTTGATCGCCTGCTGTCTGAAGCATCACCTGGCCGGTAAACGTGCCGGCAATCAGGCCTCCTCCAGGCAACTTGGATGGAATAACGCTAACCGATGGAACGGTGGGCGCGGTTCCGGTAGACGGAGAGATGGCAAGCCATGCTCCGCCATCCGATGTGGTCAAGGTGGATGCCCAGGCAAGCGCTCCGGCTCCGGCGTTCCGAATCTCCAGCGGTTGCGCTGGCGGTGCGATCCCGCTGGTGACCATTGAGAAGGTCAGTTGGCCAGGCAGAGAGTCGAAGAAGGTTGCGGTCTTCGGCGCGATCGTGAGGGTTACAGGGATAGTGAGACCCTGAGTACCGTCAGCAGATTTCATGACGATTTGGGAGGAGTACGTGCCAGCTCCTAAAGTAGCTGCCGGGCTCACGCTCACCGTGACGGCCTGGGGCGTGGAGATACCAAAACCGTAGGCGCTTGGAGTGATCGTCAGCCAGTTGCCTCCGGTTGAATTGGCCGTGACTGCCAGAAAAGTGAAGTTGGTCCCTGTGCTGGCAACGGTGATGACCTGCGGTAGTGGATTCGCTCCGCCTGAAGTCATTGTGAAGCTGAGCGGGTTGATCTGGCGGAAGACGTTGTCGCCTACCACCAGGCTGACGGGAACCGTGACTTGATTGCCGTCGGCCTGGAGAAGGATCTGGCCTGTGAACGTGCCTGCGATCAATCCGCCGCCGGGCAGGTTTGCAGGTTTAACGCTGACCGTCGGATTCGAGGGTGCGGTTCCGCTGGTGGCGGAGATGTTGAGCCACAAGCCGCCGTCCGAGGTGCGAGTCGTGGCTGTCCAGTCGAGTGTGCCGGGGCCGGCGTTCCGGATCGGCAATACCTTAGGCGGAGGTGCATTGCCCTTGGTGACCATGGAAAAGGAAATCTGGCCGGGAAGATCGTCAAAGAACGTTGCCGTATTCGGTTCGATGGTCAGGGTGACGGGAACAGTGAGGACTTGACCCCCTGTCTCCGACTCCACTACGACTTCCGACGAGTAGGTTCCCGCAGCCAGGGTTACCGCCGGATTCACACTGACGGTGATCGCCTGAGGAGTCGAGATGCCGAATCCGTAAGCGCTGGGACTGATCTGCAGCCAACTGCCTCCGGTGGAATTGACAGTAACTGCGTTGAAGGTAAAATTCGCTCCCGTGCTGGCGGCGGTAATGACTTGCGGCAGCGGGTTTGCCCCGCCAAACACCTTGATGAAGTTGAGAGCATTGATCTGGCGGAAGGCCGCAGCACCCACAACGTAGCTCACCGGGACCGTAACGCGGCTGGTGGCGCTTTGCAGAACTACCTGACCGACGAAGGTTCCAGCAACAAGGCCGCTTCCAGGCAGATTGGTCGTGTTGACGCTTGCAAGGATGTTGGCGGGCGCAACGCCGCTGGCGGCGGAGAGAGTCAGCCAGGCGGCGCCATCCGCAGTGCTTGCCGAGGCTGTCCAAGTCAGCGTTCCGGCACCGGCGTTCCGAATCTGCAACTCCTGCGACGGAGGCGCCTCGCCACTGATTTCCATGGAATAGTTGAGCGCGCCCGCGACGTCGTCAAAGAACGCCGTAGTAGCCGGATCTACGGTCAGCGTGACAGGAATATTGAAACCCTGAGAGCCATCCGTCGAGGTCACAATAACCTCAGCCATATAGGTACCGGCGGCCAGGGTCACGGCCGGGTTTACGCCCACGGTGACTGCTTGAGGAGTAGAGACACCGAATCCGTAAGCGCTGGGATTGATGGTCAACCAGCTTCCGCCGGTGGAGCTTTGAACGGAAGCAAGAAAATTCACTTGCGACCCAGTGCTGGCGAGGGTAATCACCTGGGACAACGGATTTGCCCCGGCGTAGGTCTTGCTGAAGTTGAGCGGGTTGACCTGGCGAAGGACGGAAGCGCCCACGATCATGGTGACTGGAACGGTGACTGTATCTCCCGCGGTCTTGAAGACCACTTGCCCGGTGAATGTGCCGGCGGTGAGTCCGATACCGGGAAGTTTTGAAGGCACGACGCCGACGATAAGATTGGATGGTGCGGTGCCGCTCGATGCGGAAACAGTGAGCCACCCGCTGCCTTCTGCCACGCTGGCTGACGCCGTCCAGGCAAGGCTACCGGCGCCCGCATTTCTGACCTGCAGCGCTTGTCCGGGAGGCGCGTCTCCGCCAGTTTCTTCAGTAAAGGTAAGACCGCCGGCGATCTGATCAAAGAAGGTCGCGGTCGTAGCATGGACGACCAGGGTCACTGGAATAGTCAAAGGCGTAATGGTTGTGCCCGAGGCGGGTTTGACAACGATCTGGCCGGTATAGGTTCCTGCGGCCAGAGTGACCGCAGGATTGACATTCACGGTAACTGCATATGGGGTGGGAACGCCGAAGCCGTAAGAACTCGGCGTAATGGTGAGCCAGCTACCACCGCTGGTCGTGGTTGCCGCAGCGGTAAATGTGAAGCTGGCAGCGGTACTGGTGACGGTGATCCTTTGCGACAACGGATTGCTTCCCCCAAATGTCTTGCTGAAACTGAGCGCTGGAATGGGCGCAAATTGCTGTGCAGCAAGCTTGGCCGGAGACCCAAACGCAATGGCCGCAAGAAAAAACAGCAGCACCCAATATCGCGTAGCTTGCAAAGCAGGCACGATGGTGACAAATCTTTTGTCGGTCGAGGGCTCGATGTTGATCGTTGCGTGGGGAAGAGAACTTGATGTTGTCGTCATGGCGTACATTCTTTCTGGGAAACACAGGTTCGACAGAACGTCGACTCCCTTTACCGATTTGGTCGGATTTATGTCTTCCCATCACCTAAGTGCGCGGGAATGCCTCCAGAATTGTCACCGGAATCACTTTTTTTTTCGCGATTATCAGGAAGGCGCTACAACAACCGCATTCGAAAAGGGTACGGGCTATTCCCTTCGCTAACCACAATAGCGATCTTCCGCTGAATCAAGCTGATGCATTGTGTCTCTGCTTTGGTCAGCCTCAGTGTGAAACTTGTGCAATGGTGAGCCTACCCAGGCTTTTGCCCATTTTCGCTACTCGACTCTTTTATCCTCGCGGCGACCTGCTGTAGGAAAATTTAGCGATTCGGCTATGGTCTTGCGATTTTGTGGCAAAGGCATCTGCAGCCGCGATTTGCCGCCTCCAGCCGCGCATCTGCCGATCATTCGCGACCGACTCGATGCTCTCTTTGCTATGATCCGCGGTCACTGAATACCCCGTTCCTCGCTGGGAATCCTGGCCAATATTGATGCCGAGTCTAAAAAAAACACAGGCCCCTTTTGCCCCCGGATGGAATTTTGGCGAGCCACAACTTCCGAGATCTCTATGACATGGGCGACCTTATGAGGCTGCCTATCGGCGGTGGAGGAAATTCCAATCGATTATTGTAAGTTCAATCCTTCGATGGAGATAGACATCCCCCCTTGGACGCAAGACAGCACTAGCGAGGCTGCTTAGAGTTTGACCTGCCGATGCGTGATAGCAGATTCCGTTCCTAAATCAAAAGACACGAGCATTGCGGCTCGGCGATCGACGTTTTGCAGAGAGGCAATTGATGAGAAAAGCAGTTTATCAACACCAGGGGTTCGCCCCGAGATACAAACCGCGATCCATTTTTCTTCTTGGCCTGTTGGCCGCTCTCCTCTCATTGCTTTCCAATGCGTATGGACAGGATGCTGTAGGTTCGCTTGAGGGCCACATCTCCGACAAAAGTGGTGCTGTCGTCAACGGCGCTACCGTGGTTCTCAGAAATATTGGCACCAATGCCGTCCGCACCCAGACCTCAGACGGCGATGGCCTTTATCGCTTCGTACAACTTGGCGTTGGCATCTACTCGATCTCTATCGATGCGCCTGGTTTTGCTCACTTCTCGCAGTCGCCCATTGAAATCACTGTTAGTCAGACCAGTCGCGTCGATGTCCCGCTTGCTCTCGGTTCTGTTACCCAATCGGTCGTCATCACCGATGCGCCACCCGCCATCGACACCAGTACCAACACTTTGGGCAAAGTCGTCGATAGCAAAGAGGTTCTCGACCTGCCGCTCAACGGTCGCAACTTTGCCCAGCTTGGATTGCTTCAAACCGGAGTAGCTCCGCTCTCCTCGGGTGTCACCACGGAAGGAGGCTCGCTGCGTCAAGGCCAGTCCTATGCAGTCAATGGGCAGCGTCCTGAAGGCAACAATTTTCTCCTGGACGGCGCGCAGAACGTCAATCGTATGGATGGAGGTTATGCCCTCAAAATCCCCATCGACGCCATCGCAGAATTTCGTATCCTCACCAACACGGCGCCTCCCGAATACGGCGGCAACACCGGGTCGACGACCAGCGTAGTGACCCGCGCCGGGGGAAACCAGCTCCACGGCACTGCTTATGAATTTCTGCGCAACGACATATTCGACCCGCGCCGTGCGTTGACTACTGAGGTTGAGCCTCTCAAACAGAATCAGTTCGGCGCGACCCTAGGTGGACCGCTACGCAAAGACCGTCTCTTCGGCTTTGGCTACTATGAGGGCTTCCGCAATCGCCAGGGTGTCACCAGCTCCGCGACAGTTCCCAGCGCCGCTGAGCATCAGGGTGATTTCTCGGCGATTGGCCTCTTCAACAACGCTGCGGGCCATATTGAATTTCCCAACGATCAGCTCCCACCTGGAGCAATCAATCCTGTTGCGGCTAACGTCGCCGCGCTTTATCCGCTACCCAACAACGGCACATACAACTACATCGCCACTGTGGTCGGGACGAACTACGATGACCAGGCCGGCATTCGTTTCGATTTCCATCAGAACGACAAGAGCCAATTCTTCGGACGTTATTCCTACTTCACCGGCTACAACATCAACCCTGTCTCGGTGCGCGGTTCCGACCTTCCCGGCTACCCCACGCGCGACGATTTCGCAGCGCATTCCTTCGTCGCTGCGCACACACTTCTCATCTCCTCACACATTACCAACTCGTTTGAAGGCTCCTTCTTCCGCTATCAATTTCTCTTCGACCAACGCCTCAACAAAACTCCACCGCGCTCGCTTGGATTCGACTTTGATTCAGCCTCTCTCATTGGAGAAGGGCCGCCGTTCTTCAATCTCAGCGGCTACTCGCCCGTGGGTGGAGCTATCACCGGTCCGCGCACCTCGGTCCAGAACACCTACGAAGTTCACGACGGTTTGTCGCTGCTTCACGGCAATCATTGGATCAAAGTTGGTGGGGAGTTCCGGCGGCATCAGCTCAATCTCTTCCAGTCAATCGCGCCCAACGCCTTCTTCATTTTTGCATCGTCGTTCCCGACCAGTGACGCCTTTGCCAACCTGCTGCTCGGCGCCCCTGTGGTCTTCTACCAGGGCCGCGGAGACTTCACTCGCTATGTGCGCAACTGGGGCTCAGGCTTCTTTTATCAGGACGAGTGGCACGCGAAGAAACGCTTCACCATCAACTATGGCCTGCGCTACGAAATCATCAATCCCAACACCGAAACCCGCAATCGTCTGAACGCATTCATTCCCGGCGTACAATCGCACATCATGCCGACCGCTCCAGTAGGCCTTCTCTTTCCTGGCGATCCTGGAGTGTCGCGCGGCATCGCGCCAAGCTACTACAAAGGCTTCATGCCCCGCATAGGGTTTGTCTGGGATCCGACCGGCCAGAGCGTCTGGTCGATTCGCTCTTCCTACGGAATTTTCTACGATCCCTTCGCCAATGGCATGGGAGTCACCTCGCAAGGACCAATCAGCTCGCTACCCTGGGCACAGTTCGTGGAGATCACGCCGCCGACCCTCAACTTCTCCTCACCCTACAGCAATGTCGCTATCCCGTTGCCCAATACGTTCGTGAAGCCATCTACTCCGTTCGTTATGGACACGAATGCGCGTCCGACGAATGCTCAGGATTGGAACCTTTCCATCCAGCGTGAGATCGCCAAGAAGTACGTTCTCGAAGCGCGTTACGTCGGCACCAAGGGAACCCACGTACCGCGCAATATCGACGCCAACCCTGCCGTCTACGGTCCCGGCGCTACTGCGCAGAACGCCGATCAGCGCCGCATCTACGCCAACTGCCCAGCTGTTGGGCCGTGCGACTATGCCACCATCGCCGAACTTACGTATGGACAGAATTCTACGTATCACGCAGGTCAATTGAGCCTTACCCGGCAGGTCTCACGCGACCTGGGATTCAACGTCTCTTACTGGTATTCGAAGACTCTCGACTACCTTTCGTCGATGAACTTACAGGGTGCATCTGCCAAGCCACTCGGCGGCGAAAACGATCTTGCTCAGAATCCCTTCGATCTCAAGGCTGAGCACGGCCCGTCGCTCTTCGATGCGCGTCATCGCTTCGTCGCGAGTGGCACCTGGGCCATACCCTTCGCGCGCACCAAAAGAGGCGTGGCAGGAGAAATCCTCGACGGTTGGCAACTGAACGTCATCGCCATCGCCAACTCGGCGACTCCCTATACGGTCTACACCAGCGCCAACACCTCTCTCCAGGCTTCCGCGCCACCCATCTCGGGATATTTCGCCAGCCGTCCCAATGTCGTTGGCAATCCCAACCATGGCCCTCATACTGCGGCTCAGTGGCTCGACCCAGCCGACTTTCAGCCTGCCCCAATAGGACAGTTCGGCGACGCTGGCCGTAACATCGCCCGCGGTCCTGCCTCTGCCGATGTCGATCTCTCCGCCCTCAAGTACTTTCCCATTACCGAGCGAGTCGGCTTGCAGTTCCGTGCCGAATCTTTCAACATTGCCAATCACCCGAATCTTGGCCTTCCCATCGCCGATCTCTCCGCGCCCAACTTCGGTCAGATTCTGCTTGCAGGGCCGCCGCGCTTGACGCAGTTCGGACTCAAAGCCATCTTCTAAATCGTGATACGAGGACACTATGACAACCGCAACAACCATGGAGCCGATCTTCCTCCCTGGCGTGGAGAACAACCCTCAGCCCAGCCCCTATCTCGATCTCATCAACGCTGCAAAAGCGAATGCCGAGTCGGGCTCTGAATACTGGCAGATCTGGCACCTGCTCGCCTTCCGCCCCGAGATGACAATTCATCTAGGGCGTTTTACGCATGCCGTCATGTACGAGCCCGGTCCTATTCCGCCTGCGCTGCGGGAGCTCATCGCCACCTACACCTCTTCGCTCAACGAGTGCCAGTTTTGCATGCGTTCTCACGCCGCGGTCACGACGCAGTTGTTGAACAACGCTGAATTGGTCCAGCAGGTTATCGACAATCTTGAAACAGCGCCCATTCCGGAGAATGAAAAAGCTCTACTTCGCTTTGTGCGCAAAGTTACACTGGCATCCAGCAAGATTACTCGTGAAGATATGCAGCCTCTCTACGCGCACGGCTGGGACGATGCAGCAATCTACTACGCCATCACCGTCTCGGCGCTTTTCAATTTTTACAATCGTTGGATCAGCTCCACTGGTGTTCATCCCGTGTCTGCTGAAAACCATGCGCTTCATGCTGCCAAGATCGGTGCCCGAGGGTACGTACGCTAATGTCGACTTTGCAGAACGCCGCACCACAACTCGAAGAATCCAACGTCGGCTATGCTGGCTGGAAGATCGTTCTCGCCGGTTTCTTCGGGGTGATGGTCAGCTTCGCAGCGATTGTGCCTTACACCTTCGGTCTTTTCATCAAGCCGCTCACGGTAGCTTTTGGCTGGCATCGCGAAGCAACCTCTGCGGGATTCAGTATTGCCGCTCTCACCGTAGCCGCTGCCTCGCCAGGGCTCGGATTTTTGCTTGATCGCTTCAGTCCTCGTCGCGTCATTCTTCCATGCATCGTGATCTTCTCTGCAGGGTATGCATCGCTGGCACTCCTCACGCCCCATTTGCTGCACTTCTATCTCACCTTTTTTCTCATCGGACTGGTGGGCAACGGAACCGCGTACATTGGCTACTCCCGCGCCATCTCTACCTGGTTCAATCGCCGCCGCGGCTTCGCGCTCTCGATCATGCTTGCCGGTAGCGCTCTGGGAGCTATGGTCCTTCCCGTCATCGCCCAGAGTGTCATTACTCAGTTCGGATGGCGGCCTGCTTACCTCATGCTTGGCCTGCTTGCATTTACTGTCGGCTTCCCGCTGACAGCATTTTTTGTTCGTGAGCGCCATGTTGGCCTTCAAGATCAGAGCGTGTCAACCGAGCTAGGCGAGCCTGTCGCCAAAGCTCTGGCGACTCCATCATTTTGGATCATTGCTATCACGGTTTGTCTCTACGCAATCAGCGTCAATGGGGCCATTGCGCATCTTTCCGCGCTGCTCACTGACCGCGGTGTTTCCACTTCCGGCGCTGCTTGGGCCGTCTCGATCATAGGTGCGACGAGCCTGATCGGACGCCTCCTCACCGGCATCTTTCTCGACCGCTTCTTTGGTCCGCGCGTCTCGCAGATCATGTTGTTGATGACCGTTCTCGGGATTGTGCTGCTATCCGTCGCTAACAGCCTTACCGCGGGTCTCGTCGCTGCCGCGCTCATCGGCTTCAGCATGGGCAGCGAAGGCGACATCACGCCTTATCTTCTCGGCCGCTACTTTGGCCTCAAACGCTTCTCCACTCTCTACGCCCTCACCTGGACCACTTACGCCATCGGCGGCGCCACCGGTCCTCTTCTCGTCGGCCGCGTCTTCGATACGTTAGGCTCTTATCGCCCCATCACTATTCAATTGCTGGCTCTTCCCGCGTTGATCCCTTGCCTGCTCATGTTTGCCCTCCCCCGCTACAACATTCACAACAGCACGCCGCAAGCAATCGCCATCATCCCCGAACCTCAACCAGCCGAGATCGTGCAATAGCACAGGAGAATCACATGCCCCACATCACGCTCCCCGAGGGACTTCCCGGAATCACCGGCCCCTTTGCTTTTCGCCCTGAGACAGCCAAGCCCATGCGCGCGCTTGCCGAATTTCTTCTGCGCGGACCCAATACTCTTTCGAGTGCAGATCGCGAACTGATCGCTACTTATACTTCGAGCCAGAACGACTGCCACTTTTGCCAAACCAGTCACGGCGCCGCTGCAGCTCATCATTTAGGCGGACCATCCGAACTCGCCAGTAATTTCGCGCTTATCGCCGAGATCAAGCGAGATTTTGAATCCGCTCCAATTTCCGCCAAGCTCAAGGCTCTTCTCAACATCGCCGGACACGTGCAGCAAGGCGGTAAGCGCGTCACCAGTGATGACATCGCCCGTGCACGCAGCGAAGGCGCAACCGATACAGAGATTCACGACACAGTTCTGATCGCTGCGGCTTTTTGCATGTACAACCGATACGTCGACGGTCTTGCTACATGGGCTCCGCAAGAGCAGGAAGCTTACATTCCGATGGGCGCGCGCATGGCGCACCAGGGCTACGTTGCCGCTCATGTTCAGAACCCAGCACCTACTCCGGAAGAAGTTATCGCCTAGCCGAACGCCTGCTGCACAGGAGAATCATCCATGCCTCATATACCACTTCCTGAAGGCGTGCCGGGTCCTCGTGGGCCGATGCTCTTCCGTCCCGAAACCGCTGAGCCCATGAGCGAGATGGCCGAGGTCCTGATGCGCGGTCCCAGTACACTTACCCTTGCCGAAAGGGAACTCATCGGAATGTACGTCTCCGCTCAAAACGATTGCCGTTACTGCCAGACCATCCACGGCGCGGTCGCTGCACACCATCTGGGCGCCACTGAAGAGCAGGAGTTACTGGTCCAGCAGATCAAGTGCGATCCGTCCACCGCTCCTATCTCTCCGAAGCTCAAAGCCCTGCTGAAGATCGCAGGTCATGTGCAGCAAGGCGGCAAGCATGTTACCGCCGAAGACACAGTTCAGGCTCGTGAACAAGGCGCAACCGATCTCGAAATCCACGACACGGTGCTGATCGCGGCCAACTTCTGCATGATGAATCGCTACGTCGACGGCCTCGCCACCTGGACTCCCGACGATCCGGATTTCTATCGCCAACGCGCCGCTAACCTGGCTCAACACGGCTACACCGGCTCGGCTTCTCGAAGCTAAACCTTCCCATTCGAAAGGAACTCGTATGCCCCATATCGCCCTTCCCGAGCACCTCCCCGGCATTCGCGCGGCAATGGCCTTTCGCCCTGAAACCGCCAAGCCTCTCAACGAGCTCGTCGAAGTTCTGCTGCACGACCCGAACAACACTCTCACCCCCGGCGAGCGTGAACTCATCGCCACTTACGTCTCTTATCTCAATGACTGCCATTACTGTCAGACTATCCACGGCGCCATTGCCGCAGCGAACCTCAACGATGACTATGGACTGGTCAAACGCGTCAAGGCCGACTTTCAACATGCAGACATCAGTAACAAGCTCAAGTCCCTGTTGGTCGTTGCCGCCAAGGTCCAGAAAGGTGGCAAGAATGTCCTTCCCGAAGACATAGCTGCTGCCCGAGCTGAGGGTGCGACCGACATTGAGATCCATGACACTGTGCTGATTGCCGCCGCCTTCTGCATGTAC
>Ga0206868_10046_pt2 | contig 28098 bp, 30 predicted proteins | sample Alteio_BWOrgCont_38_FD_152901 | JGI IMG/M metagenome (GOLD analysis project Ga0206868, IMG submission 152901) | Enriched cells from forest soil in Barre Woods Harvard Forest LTER site, Petersham, Massachusetts, United States -... | ecosystem: Environmental > Terrestrial > Soil > Temperate forest >... | reverse complement strand
TCGGCCTGGATAGTTAGAATGTTTCCTCGGGCCTTTTAGTCAACACCTCAAACCCTGTGTCTGTGACCAAAATCGTATGCTCCCACTGGGCTGACAAGCTATGGTCTTTGGTGACGACTGTCCAGCCATCGGGTAATAATTTCACAAATCGTTTACCAGCATTAATCATGGGTTCAATCGTGAAGATCATTCCAGGTAACAATTCTTCCCCCGTGCCAGGTTCACCGTAGTGCAACACATTCGGTGCCTCATGGAAAATTTTTCCTATTCCATGTCCGCAATACTCTCGTACGACAGAGAAACGGTTTTTTTCGGCATGGCGTTGAATGACTGCGCCAATGTCACCAAACTGGGCACCTGGTTTCACTTGGCTGATGCCTAGGTACAGGCATTCTTGCGTGATTTTGATTAACCGGTCTGCCAAAATAGAAGGTTTTCCGACCACAAACATTTTGCTAGTGTCGCCGTGGTATCCGTCTTTAAGGACAGTGATATCGATATTCACAATATCGCCTTCAGATAACTTGCGGTTTCCAGGGATTCCGTGACATACCTGATGGTTGACTGACGTGCAAATGGATTTGGGGAAGCCTCGGTAATTCAAGGGAGCAGGTATAGCTTGTTGATTATTAACGATATAATCATGGCAGATCTGGTTTAATTCATCCGTTGTGACATTAGCCTGAACATGAGGGGCGATCATGTCGAGCACTTCGGCAGCCAAGCGTCCAGCGACATGCATTTTGGCAATGTCATCTGCATTTTTAATGGTAATAGACATAGTGAGTTCGTTATTGTTGAAAGGTGTGATCTATGGTATAAAGGCGGGCTTTGATTAGCAATATTTAAATTTTATTAACCCCACACACGTATCATGATCGACTGCTGGGTGCCCTGCTTGTTGGGGGTTGGCAGTAGAGATACGTGGAGGCCTAACCCAACTTGGAGAAAGAGAAATGTCTAACATTAGTATGCGTGATATGTTAAAAGCTGGCGTCCACTTTGGACACCAGACTTGTCATTGGAACCCCAAAATGGGCCCTTATATTTACGGTGCCCGCAGTAAAATTCATATTATTAATTTGGAAACATCCTTGCCTATGCTGAAAGATGCATTGAATGTATTGGGTAAGATAGCATCCAAAAAAGGCAAAATATTATTCGTAGGCACTAAGCCTGCGGCGCAAGCGCTGATTCGTGAAGAAGCACAACGTTGCCGCATGCCTTATGTTGATCATCGTTGGCTAGGCGGTATGTTAACTAACTATAAAACGATTCGTCAGTCGATTAAGCGATTGAAAGAATTAGATGCCATGATTGAGAAAAACGCTTTTGGTCGTTTAACGAAAAAAGAAATCCTTAATCTCACGCGCGATAGAGAAAAATTAAATCGCAGTTTAGGTGGCATTAAAAATATGGGCGGGTTGCCAGACGCACTCTTTGTGATTGATGTAGGCCATGAAAATATCGCAGTCGCTGAAGCCAATCGGTTGAGTATTCCTGTCATCGGTGTGGTAGATACCAATAACAGCCCAAAAGGTATCTCTTATGTCATTCCTGGTAATGATGATTCCACCCGTGCGATTGCTTTATATACCCAATGTGCGGCTGACGCTATTTTAGAAGCGCGTGCTTCCCATCCTGATAGCAGTGAAGATCGTGAATTGGTTGAAATAGATGAGAGCACCCTGGAAATAGATAGCAATAATGAAGAAGATACAGATAAATAACGCGAGTATGGCACAAGCGTAAATGACGTTAAATAACGGGGGACTTTTATGTCGGTCAGTGCAACACAAGTGAAAGAGTTACGCGAGCGTACCGGTGCCGGTATGATGGAGTGTAAAAAAGCCTTAGAAGTGACAGGAGGCGATGTTCAGCTTGCTGTCGAGGAATTGCGTAAGACAGGAAGAGCAAAAGCGGATAAAAAAGCAGGGCGCGTCGCTGCGGAGGGTATTGTGCTGATTCAAGCCTCTTCGGATGGCAAGCAAGCGATGATGATCGAAGTGAATAGTGAAACGGATTTCGTAGCGCGTGATGATAATTTTTTACGGTTTGTCGATGCAGTTGCAACCACCGCATTGCAAGCGAAAGCAAAAGAAGTATCTGCTTTATCTGCTTCATCACTTGCAGGACACGGAAACACCACTGTCGAAGAAGCGCGTCAAGCGTTGGTGGCGAAGGTGGGTGAAAACATTCATGTTCGTCGTCTTGCTTTCGTCGATATTGCTCACACGATAGGAACCTATCTGCATAGTAATCGTATTGGTGTTCTAGTTGAATTGGATGTGAATAATCCAGAATTGGCTAAAGATATTGCTATGCACATTGCGGCATGCAAACCAGTCGTTGTTGCACCAGAAGATGTCCCTCATGATATCGTGGAAAAAGAAAGGGAAATTTATCTTGCACAAGCCGCTGGCAGTGGTAAACCTCAGGACATCATTGAAAAAATGGTCAATGGACGCTTGAAAAAATTCTTGGATGAGGTCAGTCTATTAGGGCAGCCGTTTGTTAAAGATCCTAATATGACGGTGGCGGCTTTACTCAGTAAGAACCGTGCGAAAGTAGTGGCATTTGTACGTTTTGAAGTGGGTGAAGGTATTGAAAAAGAAACAGAAAATTTTGTTGAAGCAGTGATGTCTCAAGTACAAGGTAGTTAAAGTATGCCAGGGAACATGCAACAGCCGGTATATCGGCGCGTTTTGCTGAAATTAAGTGGCGAAGCGCTGCAAGGCGAAGGTGAATTTGGTATCGAATCCAAAAAATTGGCGCAAGTCAGCGCTGAAATTGCGCGTATTACTCAACTGGGTGTGCAAGTTGCCCTGGTTGTAGGGGCGGGCAACTTTATGCGCGGAGCCACTTTCTGTAGTGCAGAGCTCGATCGTGTCACGGCAGATCAAATGGGCATGTTGGCGACAATCATGAATAGCTTAGCATTGCGTGATGCTCTTGACCGAAAATCAGTTGCGGTGAAAATCATGTCTGCGCTTGCCGTGCCTGGCATTGTGGATCTCTATAATTGTCGTGCTGCTCACGAAGCATTAGATCGAGGATATGCTGTTATTTTGGCCGGTGGCACCGGTAACCCTCTTGTGACAACGGACTCTGCTGCAGCGTTACGTGGGATAGAAATAAAAGCAGACTTACTGATCAAAGCAACCAAAGTGGATGGCGTATTTGCTTCAGATCCTGTGAAAAATCCTCAAGCACAATATTATACGACATTGACTTATGATCAAGTCATAGAAAACCGTTTAGGTGTCATGGATCTCAATGCCATTCTTTTATGTCAAGAGCATGGATTGCCTTTGCGTGTATTAAATATGAGTAAACCGGAAGCGTTATTGCATACGGTGTTAGGCGAAGCAGTAGGTACGTTAGTGCGTTAAGATGGAGCGGCAAAATATGCATAAAATTATCAGTGATATCGAAGTGCGCATGCAAAAAAGTATTGAAGCTTTTAAGTTAGAAATGTCTAAAGTGCGGACTGGTCGTGCGCATCCTAGTCTTTTGGATCACGTACGGGTCGAATATTATGGCAATGAAACACCTTTGAGCCAAGTCTCCAATATTACCACGGGTGATGCGCGTACCTTGGTGGTTACGCCATGGGAAAAACGCATGACGTCTGTGATTGAAAAGGCCATTATGGCAGCGGGTCTCGGGCTTAATCCTGCTACATCTGGTGATGTGATTCGTATTCCATTACCTGCCTTAACGGAAGAACGTCGTAAAGACTTAACGAAAGTAGTACGTAATGAAGCAGAAACAGCGCGTGTGAGTATCCGGAATTTACGTCGTGATGCGAATGCTGCGTTAAAAGAATTACTCAAAAATAAAGAAATCGCAGAAGATGAAGAACGTCGTTTGATGGACGCCGTACAGAAATTAACAGATAAATACACGATGGAAGTAGATCAGCTACTGGCAGTCAAAGAAAAAGATTTAATGGCAATGTAAATAAAATGAGCCTACATCCGCAACAATCGGAACTCCAAACGTTACCTCGCCATATTGCTGTTATTATGGATGGCAATGGTCGTTGGGCTAAAAAACGATATCTTCCACGTTTGGCTGGTCATAAAGCCGGTGTAAAAGCGGTGCAGCGTATAGTAGAGCGTTGTGTAGAAAAAAAAATTGAAGTACTGACCTTGTTTGCTTTTAGCAGTGAAAATTGGCGGCGTCCACAAGAAGAAATCAGTTATTTAATGCAATTGTTCATTACCGCTTTACAGAATGAAGCCAATAAATTGCATGAACAGAATATACAATTGCGCGTGATTGGCGACTGCTCTCGATTTGATGAAAATCTTCGTCAGCAAATTGCTGCAGTAGAAAGGTTGACAGCTCAGAATACAGGGCTGAAGTTGTTATTGGCTGCGAATTACGGCGGGCAATGGGATATAACACAAGCAATGCAGTGTGTAGCGAGTGATATTGAGAAGGGTGTTCTTTCCAGCGCAGATGTCACAGCGGAGTTAATTCAAAAGAACCTTTCTTTTTCTGATTTACCCGAGCCTGATTTATTTATTCGTACCAGTGGTGAGCAGCGCATCAGTAATTTTATTTTATGGCAATTAGCCTATACTGAACTTTATTTTACAGACATATTATGGCCTGATTTTAATGCAGAAGAGTTAGATAAGGCGTTTGCTTTTTTTGCACAACGAGAAAGGCGTTTTGGGTTTACGAGCGAGCAGTTAAGCGTTGCGCCTAGTGAAGGTAAGCGATGATGTTGAAACAACGGTTATTAACAGCAGCTATCCTCATCCCTCTTTTTATTTTCTTTGTCTTGAAGCTTTCTCCTCAGGCATTTTACATTTTAACAGATCTGATTGTGCTGTGGGGTGCATGGGAGTGGTCATTTTTAATGGGCCTTGATTCATTTCCACGTTCTTTGATTTATCCATTAGTTGTTATGTTTGTTTTGTTTATAGCCTATTTATTGCCTATCACATTGATTTTGTATGTAGCGCTGACTGGATGGCTAATAGCAGCGTATCTTGTGGTGTGTTATCCAAGAAAAACAAGAGCATGGGGGCAAGGAATGGCTGTGCGTGGGTTAATGGGGCTTTTTGTTTTGGTTCCGTGTTGGTTGGCGGTGAATTTTATTCGCAATAGCCCTAACGGTATTCACATCATGCTCTTTCTCTTTGCGTTAATCTGGGGAGCTGATTCAGGGGCTTATTTCGTGGGTAAGAAATGGGGCAAGCATAAACTGCTGCCTCAAGTGAGTCCTGGTAAAACGTGGCAAGGGCTGGCAGGTGCTTTATTGACCACTATTATTATTGCATTGCTGGGATTATTGATTTTAAAAGTGCCTTCTGCCGCATGGCCTATAGGATTGATGTGGGCGTTGCTAACCGTCTTGTTTTCTATTTTAGGTGATTTATTTGAAAGTATGTTAAAACGCCAGGCGGGTTTGAAGGACTCAGGGCGTTTACTTCCTGGACATGGTGGTATTTTGGATCGGATTGATAGTTTATCAGCAGCAGCGCCTATTTTTGCGTTAGGACTTCTCATTTCCCACTGGATTTAAACATAAAAACGCTGGATAATGATCGCCAATTTTGCGGCTCAACTTATTGGTTTAATAACAACATGAGAAAAATAATTTTACTGATTATCTTAGCACTTCATTTCGTGACAGCTGCTTTTGCGGCAGAATCCTTTGTCGTGAAGAAAATTGAGATTAATGGCTTACAACGTATTTCTGCCGACACGGTTTATAGTTATTTACCTATCCGTCAAGGTGAGGCATTACGTCCCGGTAAAACAACAGAGATTATTAAGGCACTGTATGAGACAGGGTTTTTTGAGCATATTCAATTAACACGACAGGGTAATACACTCGTGATTAGTGTCGTGGAAAGACCGACTATTGGTTTGTTAAAAATTATTGGTAACTCGGTTATTCCAAAAGATAAGCTTACCGAAGTGTTGAATAGTGTCGATGTGGCAGAAGGCAGAGTCTATAATCAAGCCGTGTTAGAAAAAATAAAGCAAAGTCTTTTAAATCAGTATTATCAATTAGGCCGTTATAACGCTCGTGTAGATGTGACAATCAATTCAATGGATCGCAACCGCGTACGTGTCTCTATCGTGATTTCAGAGGGATTAGTTGCTAAAATACGACACATCAATTTTATTGGAAATCATGCATTCAGTAAGAGAACGTTGGTGAATCAGTTAACTGTGACAACGCCGGGTCTCTTTACCTTCTTCTCTCAAACGGATCGTTATACTGAAGAAAAACTAGAGGCTAGCTTAACCGGTTTGCGTAATTTTTATCTCGATAATGGTTATATTAAATTTGATGTTAAGTCATCACAAGTGATGATCACACCCGATCGCAAGTCTATTTTGTTGACTATTGTAGTGGACGAAGGTGTGCCTTATAAAGTGAAAGGTGTTGCATTATCGGGCGATTTAATTTTACCACGTCAAGAGTTAATGAAATTTGTTACTACTCAGCCAGGAGATGTTTTTTCACGGCAGGCATTGGTAGACACAGAAAAAGCAATTACCGATGCATTAGGAAACAAAGGTTATCTTTTTACTGAAGTGGAGCTAATCCCTCATATAGATGAAACAAAAAAAGAGATATTTATTACCTTGAATGTAAAGCCAGGAAAGCTTACCTATGTGCGCCATATTTATTTTACGGATAATAATAAAACAAACGATGGTACGTTGCGGCGAGAATTAGAACAAATGGAGTCGGCTATGGTGTCGACAAAGTTATTGCAACAATCAAAATTGCGTTTAACAAGACAGCCCTATTTAAAAGATGTCGATATGTCCGTTGTGCCTGTTCTTGGTTCAGATGATCAAGTGGATATTAACTACAAAGTAAAAGAAGACAACGCAGCGCAAGCTAATGTGAGTATTGGTTATTCGCGGCTTGACCATGTTATTTTAAGTGCTGGATTGACCCAAAAGAATTTTCTTGGCACCGGCAATACAGTGGGTTTGAATTTGTCACGCAGTCGTTTTGCATCATTTTATGGGCTAGATTATGTTAATCCTTATGTGACGCAAGACGGTGTTAGCCGTTCTCTGAGTTTTAACATATCGCAATTTTATCCCAAGAATGCAAACTTAACATCGAGCTATTCATCTAGCCAGTATCAAGCGAGCGATGTCTATGGTATTCCTTTCGGACAAGAGGAAGGTGTGTTCAATAGAGCGCAAGTAGGATATGGCTATGAAGGTTCATTAATCACGTTGAATCAGCATAATAATACCCCGATTTCTGGTCAGGTGAATGATTTTGTGACTCGTAATGGGCGGCATTTTCAACAACTTGATCTGATCACGGGAGTCTCTCGTGATAGCCGTGATAAAGGTATTTTCCCTACCAGTGGGATGTTGCACTCGCTTTCTGCGACCATTTTTCTGCCTGTGACGAGTGATGCGTTGAAATACTATAACATTGGTTATGATACGAAATGGTATTATCCGCTGAGTACTAAATTTATTACGTTAACGAAAGGTTCTTTAGGTTATGGTAGTAGTTTTAATGGCGGGTCAAAAAATTACCCATTTTTCAAAAACTTTTATTTAGGTGGTATAGGTTCTCTCCCTGGCTATGCGGGTAACTCATTAGGGCCAAAAGACTCTAATATAGATCCAACAGGCGGTAATTTGCTGGTTAGTGCCAGCTTTGGTCTGATTTTCCCCAATTATATTTCAGATAATTTACGTACGGATATATTTATTGATGGGGGCAATGTTTATAATACGTTTGATAATCGCAGCTTGGGCGGTACAGCATCGGGTCATATACGTACTTCTTTTGGTATTGAGGCAAGCTGGCTGTCGCCGATGGGTCTTATTGATGTGAGTTTGGCCAAGGCCATTAATCCTATCCGTGCTAAGCAAAACCAGCCAGGCCGACTCAGCGATGATGAGCAAGTTTTTGACTTTTCGTTAGGTGCGAATCTTGGTTAGGGTTTGTGACGTTAATTACTAGAATTTGACAGATGGCTCTGACATAATAGTTTTTTCGCAACGATAGGCAAAACAGGATTTTTTTGGGATAGTAGTTTATTAATTTTATTGGAGAAAGTTATGAAGAAAGCGTTGGCCATGGTAAGTGCGTTATTGGTGATGGGTGGTACACAGGCGTATGCAGCTGATATGACGAAGCAGCCTAACGTGGCTGTCGTGAATGTTCAGCAGTTGTTTCAACAATCACCTAAGATTGCTGACCTTAACAAACAACTACAGAGCAAATTTAAAGCGCGTCAAGATAAGTTGATTGCTGCACAAAAATCTTTGCAAGATGAGTTGGATAAGTTTAAGAAAGAATCAGCAACAATGAGCGATAAGGCAAAAACAGCATTGCAAAATAAAATTAGCGATGATCAAGCTGCTTTATCTAAAGATGCATCTGCGTTCCAGCAAGATTTGAGCAAAGAGCAAAACAAAATCATGAAAAATGTATTGGCGCAATTGAATGAAATCATTTCCTCATTAGCGAAGAAAGAAGGCTATAGCATGGTGTTAGATGCACAAGCTGTTATCTTTGCAGGTGAAGGTTCTGACATCACCAAGGAAGTGACCAAAGAGTTTGATAGCAAATAAACAGAGTCTATTGGTTGTACTTCTAAGACAAGAGAGCTCTTTACTATAAAGAGCTCTCTTTTTATGTGGGTTTTGCATGAAACAAAAGCAAGATAAACGACAGTACACATTGGCTGAATTGACGCAAGGGCTGGATGTGAGTATTAGAGGCGATGCAAATTGCCTGATTGAAGGCGTTTGTACCCTTCAAAAAGCACAAACAGGGCGGATTGCCTTTTTAAGTAACCCTTTGTATAAAAAATACTTATCAAATACACAAGCTTCAGCCGTTATTTTACTGTCAGACGAAGCCCAGGCTTGTTCAGTGAATGCATTGATCAGTCGTGATCCCTATTTTACTTATTCTCAAATCGCATCTTTTTTTGATGATAAACCAAAAGCAACAGCAGGGATTCATTCAACCGCCGTGATTGGCCAACATTGTCAAATAGATCCTACGGCGTCTATTGGCGCAAACTGCGTTATCGGCGATAATGTGACGCTCTCAGCGGGGGTGGTATTGGGCCCGGGTTGTATAATTGGGGAATATTCCACCATTGGTGAGGCATCTTGTTTGCATGCCAATGTAACGCTGTACCATAAAATTCAGGTGGGTAAGCGCGTTATTATTGCAAGTGGGACAGTGATTGGGAGTGATGGGTTTGGTATTGCTAAACACCAAGGCGTTTGGCATAAAGTACCGCAATTAGGGCGAGTGATTATTGGGGATGATGTTGAGATCGGGTCAAATTGCACAATCGATCGTGGTGCGATAGAAGATACCATGCTTGAGAAAGGAGTGAAGCTTGATAATCTCATACAGATTGGGCATAACGTGCAGATTGGTGAGTATTCAGCATTAGCAGGTTGTGTGGGGGTTTCTGGTAGCACGGTGATTGGTAAAAATTGTTTGATCGGAGGTGGAGCAGGGTTTGCTGGTCATTTGACGATTGCGGATAATGTGATGGTAACGGGCATGACTGCGGTGACAAAATCCATACGGACTCCGGGGGTTTATTCATCGGGTGTGGGTGGGTTAGTGACCAACATGGAATGGCGTAAAAATAGCGCCCGTTTGCGTCGCCTTGATCAATTAGTAGAACGAGTGAAATCTTTAGAGACAGCACTGACAGAATTAGAGAGAAAAGAAGCATGAACTATATAATGGATATCCATGAAGTAATGAAATACCTTCCACACCGTCATCCTTTCCTTTTGGTTGATCGCGTGATTGAAATGAAAGAAGGTGAGTCCATTGTGGCGTTAAAGAATGTCACGATCAACGAACCATTTTTTACCGGGCATTTCCCAAGTCGTCCAGTGATGCCGGGCGTGTTGATATTGGAAGCATTAGCGCAAGCAGCGGGGATATTGGCCTATAAATCGACGAATACATTGCCGAGTGAAGGTGTTTTATATCTTTTTGCAGGGATTGATAATGCGCGTTTTCGTCGGGTCGTGGAGCCAGGTGATCAATTACGCTTGGAAGTCAAATTATTGCGCGCTAAGCGTGACATTTGGAAGTTAGAAGGGTCAGCCTATGTGGATGGTGATTTAGTCTGTTCTGCTGAGTTATTGAGTGCGAGAAGAGGGTAACGCTGTGATTCATCCAACTGCACTGATTGATCCCACTGCCGTGATTGCGCCTAATGTGCATATTGGTGCTTACTCTATTATTGGCCCAGAAGTAGAGATTGGAGAAGGTACTTGGATTGGGCCGCATGTTGTGATTGCAGGATTCACTCAAATTGGGAAAGATAACAAAATTTTCCAATTTTCCTCGTTGGGTGAAGTAACACAAGATAAAAAATATTGCGGCGAAAAAACGTTTTTAGTCATCGGCGACCGCAATGTCATCCGTGAGTCTTGTACCTTTAATCGAGGAACAGCTCAGAATGGTGTGACTCGAATAGGTAATGATAATTTATTGATGGCCTATGTGCATATTGCACATGATTGCATTGTTGGGAATCATACTATTTTTGCTAATAATGCATCGCTTGCAGGTCATGTCATTGTAGAAGATTACGTGATTTTAAGTGGTTTCTCAGGAGTGTTCCAGGCATGCAGAGTAGGGGCGCATAGTTTTGCTTCTATGGGTTCCATGATTGATAAAGATGTCCTGCCTTTTATCAAAGTCTCAGGTTATTATGCAAAACCTTTTGGATTAAATACCGTTGGAATGAAACGACGCGGCTTTACGGCGGAAACCATGTTACGGTTGAGGCGTGCTTATAAAACAATTTATCGCAAAGGTTTGACGGTGAAAGAAGCCACTGAACAATTGCAGCAAATGGTGGCAGAGTGTCCTGATATTCAATGCTTCATTGATTTTATTCGGATGTCGGAGCGTGGGATTGTCCGGTAATCAAAGACAGGGTGAATAAATTCAGTAATCGCTTCCCCTACTGTGTCTCATTGCGAGCGAAGCGAAGCAACCCAGGCTTTTCAACGCTGCTTCCGAGAGTTTCATGAATTATTCTAGTCAGCTCTCAAAAGCCTGGGTTGCTTCGCTTCGCTCGCAATGACCGCGGGATGGGGTGTCTACTAAATTCAAGGAAAACAATGAATATTGCTATCGTTTCGGGTGAAATGTCCGGTGATTTATTGGGTGCCGGATTGCTGACTGCGTTACGTGAATCACAGCCGCATTTGGCTGCTTCTGGCATTGGTGGCCCCGCCATGCTGCGTACAGGCTTTACCAGTCTGTATGATATGGAACGTTTGGCTGTGATGGGTTTAATTGAACCCTTGGGTCGATTGCCAGAACTTTTTAAAATACGTCGTGCGTTACTAAATCATTTTACAACACATCGCCCTGATATTTTTATAGGTATCGATTCGCCTGATTTTAACTTAGGGTTAGAGTTAAAATTACGCCAAACAGGAATTCCAGTCGTACATTATGTTAGCCCTTCTGTGTGGGCATGGCGTAAAAAACGTATTTATAAAATAGCGAAAGCGGTGGATCTCGTATTAACTTTATTTCCTTTTGAAGCAGACTTTTATCGTGAACATCATGTACCCGTTCAATTTGTAGGCCATCCTCTAGCTGATTTAATTCCACTGGAATCGGATAAATTAATGGCTCGTCGCCATCTTAATCTGGATTGTAAGGCAACGTATATTGCATTATTGCCAGGTAGTCGGCGCAATGAAATAAAATACCTGGCAGAATTGTTTATCATTACAGCGGCCACCCTTTTACGTGCGAGACCAACATTGAAATTTATTACCTCTGCGGTGAATGCAGAGCGTGATCGAGAAGTGCAGGCATTATGTAAAAAAATAGCACCGCAGTTAGCAATTGATTTTTTCGTAGGGAAGTCGCACGAAGTAATGGCTGCAGCCGATGTTGTCTTAGTAACTTCAGGCACAGCGACGCTCGAAACCATGTTATTCAAACGACCTATGGTGATTGCTTATCGCATGGCGGCATTGACTTATCAAATAGCGCGCCATTTGGTAAAAATCCCGTTTATTGGGTTGCCCAACTTACTAGCAAAGCGCGCATTGGTGCCGGAATTCATTCAAGCGAATGCATCTCCTGAAAATCTGGCATCAGCCTTGCTGGACTTTATTGATCATCCTGAAAAAGTGGTAGCACTGGAAAAAGAGTTTTTAGCAATTCATCACCAATTACGTCGCAATGCCAATGCGCAAGCTGCAATGGCTATACAGACGCTGTTTCAATCTCGTGTTCCACTAAATCAAACAAATTCCGGATAGACAGCGCGGGCATTTGATTCAATTTGCTGACGACTACAATGGCTAACGATGCAAAAATAAAGCCGGGGACAATTTCATACAGTTGCAGCCAGGCATAGTGTTTCCAGAGTAAGACAGTAATTGTACCCGTAATAATACCAGCCAATGCGCCACCTCGGGTCATGCGCGACCAAATCAAAGAGAGAATGACGACAGGCCCAAAAGCGGCGCCAAAGCCAGCCCATGCGTAGCTGACCATTTTTAATATTTGATTCGCAGGGTTGGATGCCAATGCAATGGCGATACAGGCAACAAACAAGACAGTCAATCGACCACATAGCACTAATTCTTTTTGTGAAGCGTGCTTGCGTATGAATGTTTTATAAATATCTTCTGTCAACGCACTAGAGCATACCAACAATTGGCATGATAATGAACTCATGATGACAGCCAGAATGGCCGCGAGCAAAAATCCAGTGATCCAAGGATTAAATAATTGTTTGACGATTTCCATGAACACGCTTTCAGGATTCGCATTAACGATCATGGCTTGACCCGCATGCAATGCATAGTAAGCGGAGCCAAAAAACCCAACAGCGACTGCGCCACTGAGACAAAGGATCATCCACGTCATGCTGATGCGTCGTGCGGCAGGAATAGCATGTACTGATTTTGCTGCCATAAAACGTACCAAAATATGTGGTTGACCAAAATAACCGAGTCCCCATGCTAATAGTGAAATAACGCCAATGGCATTTAGGTGGCTGAAAAAATCAGTATTAGTTGGATGCAGTAATTGTATTGCGTGAATGCTGGGTGTGATGCCGCCATTTGTATGGATGACAGCCAAGGGCGTGATAATAAGTGCAGCGATAATTAAAGAGGCTTGCAAAGTATCTGTCCAACTAATCGCGAGAAAGCCGCCGATGAAGACATAACTAATGGTGATGAGTGCGCCTATCCACAAAGCAATGGTATAAGAAAGGCCAAACATACTTTCAAACAAACGTGCACCGGCGACCATGCCGGCTGAACAGTAAAGAGTGAAAAAAATTAAAATAGCGATTGTGGCCACAATACGCAGCAAGTGAGTTTTATCTTCAAATCGATTAGCTAAAAAATCTGGTAAGGTTTGAGCGTTGCCACTTTTTTCTGTATATAATCGCAAACGCGCCGCTACAAAATGCCAATTCAACCAAGCGCCTAGAATTAATCCTATAGCAATCCAAACACCGGATATTCCTGTTAAAAATACGGCGCCTGGTAACCCCATGAGCAACCATCCACTCATATCGGAAGCACCGGCTGAGAGCGCTGTGACAAAGCTATTTAAGCGCCTTCCTCCTAAGATATAGTCAGATAGGTTGTTGGTCGCTTTGAACCCACCAAAGCTTAATAACAATACGATGGCAAGATAAAGGATAAAAGTCATTATAGTTGAAAGGGTTGCAGTCATCATGCTCCTCTTTATAAAGTTGAGTGGAGTATATTGTATGCGATGAATCTTAACAAAGTATTAAATCTATTAAATCTTCTATTTCTTCGGCAGCTAGCGTGGCATATTATGCTCGTATCATATGTTAAGTGCAATGAATCCTAAAATGAAGGAACAAACATGCTTGAAAAAAAAGGGATTATCAAAACTATTGCAGGAATAGACGAAGCAGGTCGCGGCCCCTTGGCTGGCCCTGTCTATGCCGCTGCAGTGGTGCTAAACCCAGAGAAACCCATTCCAGGATTGACTGATTCAAAGTTACTAAGTGCAGCTAAACGGGAGTTACTATTTGCTTTAATTCAAGAAAACGCGCTTGCTTGGGCATTTGGACGTGCTGAAGTAGAAGAAATCGATCGCATTAATATCTTACAAGCTACTTTTTTAGCGATGCAACGCGCAGTGGTTGCATTACCCATTCTGCCTTGCCTTGCGCTCATTGATGGCAACGCTAGTCCACCACTCGCATGCCAAACAAAGACAATCATTGATGGCGATAAAATAGAACCCGCTATCAGTGCTGCTTCGATTGTTGCTAAGGTGCTGCGTGATCATGATATGCAACTGCTTGACGCTGAGTTTCCTCAATATGGTTTTGCACAACACAAAGGCTATGGCACGCGACAACACTTGGCCGCGCTAGCCACACACGGCCCTAGCCGTGTCCATCGACGTTCATTTGCCCCAGTGGCAAGATTTTCAGATAGATCAACAAGTTGTGATGAAAAATAACGATCTTAATGGCTGCTATACTTAATTAGTAGAGTTCGGTGTTGTTTATCGAGTCCCTTCCCTTTTTTCTTTTTCAAAGGAGGTTGGTGGCTATGCGATCAGATGCAACAAAAGAAGTAGCAGAATACGATTCCGCATTGGCAGAATTAAAAACTGCCTATGAGCACGTCGAAGATCCATTGAAAACAGCGGGGCGAGCAGTACTAAACGAAATAATCAAGGCAAAAAGTGATAGCGAGCCTCAAGACGCGCGTGAGTTAATTGGAATAATACAAGCAGCGATCCCCGTTGTGAAAGGGCCAAAAAAGGACGCGAAAGCCTATCCTGCTCATATTCAGAAACTGGGAATTATTGTAAAAGAATTAAATAGAACCGCTCGTTGGAAAGCATTAGCAGGTGCATTGCTGATATTAGGTGGAGTCGCATTAATAACTGCCGGTATATTACTTGCTATTCCTTCTGGCGGTAGCAGTTTATTGGCTGTTGTGCTAGGTGCAAAAGCGATAGCTGTGACAGGAACGACTGCTGCTGGCATAGGAACTGGAGTCGTTTTGGCAGGATCGGGGAGCACTTATTTTGGGCAAAAAATGCGAAAAAAAATCAAGTTAATAAAGTCGCTGGATGCGTTAAGGAAAGCGGCTGAAAAAGAAAAATATATTGAAGTTCCTTTTCCACCTGATTTTTTTCTAACTTACTGTGCTCATCAACATTCTGCAGCTCTACAGTCTTATGCTAACTTAGCAGAGCCTGTTTTTTATTCGCCACGAGACATAGAAAAAATGTTTAGTGAGGAAAACAAAGAATTAAATAAGGTGGTAATTGATGCACCTCGAATAGCATACTAAAGAAAGGCATGCTGAACATGAAGAATATGAAAAACATGTCACAGAAGAGGATGCATTAAAGGAAGAAAAAAAGGAAGAAACACTTCGTACTCAGTATGAATATCACAGACAAAACCGAATGAAGGGTGATTGGTCTGCATTAGATTTAAAAGAAGATGAGGCAGATATTTTAATTGCAATACATCTTTCAATAGAAGCAAAACGTCAACAAGGACAGAAAACTGCAGCAAAACAATGGCAGCAAGGAGGATTACTTGCAGTAGGCTCTTTTGTGCTGGGCTTTTCTGCGTTGCGCGGGCTTGGTATTAAGATACCGAACATAGGAGATTCTATCATCAGTAGGAATGCAAATGGATTTACGATCATAAGTGATTTTAACGCTGTTGAGTATGATATCCTAGAGCCCAAGCATCAGAGCGTATCACACAATCCTTTGCAATACCGTGAAACCTATCAACTTGAAAAGGATGGAACTAATTGGAAGTTAACTTTATTGCCACAAAATAGCTTGCATGTTCATCCTGAGACATGGAAAGAGATGCTCAAAGCAGCTAAGGAAAAATTAAATGGATTACACTCTGATAAGGGCAAAAAAAATCAAAATGGTAAAAAGCAATCGGTGCATGAATTAGATGTCTTTGATTACGTGCCTCTTTTAATTGATAAAAAATTTGCAATGTTATTTGAAAAAAAGTTAGCAGAAAATCCTAGTCCAATATCAGATGAGCAATGCCGGAAATTAAAAGATTATATTTTGCATTGTCATGGCCCACGCGGGGAACAGCCAGAGCATATACGCAAGGTAGGGGATGCTGTGTCTAAGAGAGTTATAGATGACAATTCAGCGAGGTTGTCATCCTGAAGCATCAATTATTGGCGCGCCCGGAGAGATTCGAACTCCCGACCCCCTAGTTCGTAGCCAGGTACTCTATCCAACTGAGCTACGGGCGCATTCTGGTAAAGGGCAAGACAGTAATGAAAAATAAGGGTAGAGTCAAGGATACTTTGGCATAAGTGGATAAATGTATTGTTTACAAAATGATCTATTTTCGGTATCATGCGTTCATTATGCTTAAATAAATAATGGGAAAGCCTATGGAAGCACGTCAACACGCTGAATTAAAAAGAATTACCCAAGAGGTTCTAGGCGATCATAATCCTTATGATCTTGACCCAGACACAGAAATGAAAGATTTCAAAATAGTAACAAATACACTTGCGTATGTTATTGAGAATATTGGAAAAGTAGGTAGCGAATTAAATAGGAGAATGGGGTTGCCGGTTAGGGACCCACAACTCTGTCCATTTAATTGCGCCCAAAATATGGATGATTTTGCTGTGCTTCATCTGGAGGCATTCAAAGATATTCTTCCGAAAGATCGAAAAGCAGTTATAGTTGGTTCTTTAGTGACGGAGTTTATTGAGTGTTTTAAAATAGTTAAAGAAACTGGTCACGTAAAAGAATTTGCCAAAAAAATGAGTGGAATTTGTATCGATGCACGTACAAGAGCCCCTTTTGAGTTTGCTAGAACATTAGGACGACCCCCCACCTTTTTTCAGTTAATACAAAAATGCACAGAGGAATTAAAAGAGAATTATACTTATTTTGCTTTATTTAAATCTTTACTAGAAGAAGAATGGGGTAGCGCTTATTCGAAAGAAATGAAATCTCATTATGATTACGCCATAGGAGCAACAGATGGTGTAGTAAATTCAGATAAGTTACCTGAAATAAAGGATTTTTTTGATAAGGTGATAAAGCTTGGGGCTAACCCGGAGGAAGATTTTTTAGAATTATATCAATCCGTTCCTCCTCCTAAACTACCTATTTTTTGCAAATTTGTTTTGCAACATGAAGGTCTTATAGAAGAATTAGAGTTAAAAATATCTCCAGAAAAGAAACGATTTTTTAATGAATTTATCATTACTAGTCTTATTTGCGAGGGAGAGATAGATCAGTTGTCTGAAAAAAATTGATTTGATCACTGCTGATCAATTGAAATTTATACTCAGCGAATGTATTGCTGTAGAACATTTTGATATTTTCCCAGAAGAGAAAAAAATTAAGCTATTGGAAATAATTAATAATAAATTCTTAAAAGAAAGGCCAGATTTTTTAGAGCCATTTTACTTAGGAGTGGAAGGCGAACCGTCTTTTTTAGAACATTTAATAGAAACAAATCAAGCCGTTCTTGTGCAATGGATAATTGATCAGGACATAAATAGATTTATAAAAATAGAAGCTATAAAACACGCAAAAAAGCATTCACCGATCATCTTAGCCTTGTTAATGCGGGGTGAAACAGAACAACAGCAGATTGATGTTTTAAGCAGCATGATTGCCAATCATAATATAAAATTCGCTGTGCGGTTTCTTTTTGCTGTTCAAAAAAATGAAGGAGATGTATTATCTTTGTTACCTGATGTCTTACGTAATATAGAGGATATTAATGATAAAAAGAAATTAATTCGAGAGTTATACTTACATTTTTTTAAGGAAAACAAAGCGAATTCTCTTTTTCCTATTTTATTTAGCGTCATTCCTGAGATAGATGTCAAAGAATTTATTAACCACCCCATTGATGAGCAAGGTAACACATTAATCCATGCAAGATTTGGAGAAAATCAAGATACACTTTTGCATTTAGCTGTTGAGCATGACCAACCAGATCTTGTACGATTATTAATTGAGAATAAAGCGGATGTTTTTGCAAAAAATAAAAAAGGGGAAATTCCAATGCAAGTGGCACAGCGTCAGTTCCCCCGCCCCTGGCGCGTCATTGAAGAGCTCGCAAAAATTGCCGCACGAACCCCAGACCAAACAAAGTGTTATGAATCCTTTTTCAATGAAGCCATATATTATAATGAACATAATGCAGCGATGTTTTTACTACAATCTTACATTCCTACTCATGTTTATCTTGAAATCCATCGTTCCAAACATCATCTTATGTATTATGCTATCATACATAATGACTTAGTTTTAATAAAAAAACTATGCCCAGAAAAGCGCGCTTTTTCGCAAGCTGATTTTTGCTCGGATATAGTGAAAGCACTTGTCTTGGAGCACGTAAATACAAAAATATTCGGATATTTATTGCCCCTAGTTATGCCTACTATATCTGTTGAAGATAAGAATAGGATTTTGGGGTTAGCTAGTGAACGTATTGAGAATATTGTTATATCAGATGATGATGATATTATTGCTACCGCTTACTTATTAGGCGAACTCTATAAAAATAAGAAGAAAAATATCCATGAGATTATTGCTGACATTACTCGATTCAATTTGAAGGAGGAAAAAAACTTATATTTTTCAATTGTTTTTTTTACAATGCAAGAAAAGCACTGGTAGAAAATCAAGATGTAGAATTTTTAATAAATTCGTCTGCTAAAACGAGACCTGGCCCTGTTAACCCGCTGATCCCGCTAATGAATATTAATAAATTATATGATGATCTGGTAGTAGAATATAACACAGTGGAAAAATCGTATGAAATACCGAATAGATATGATCGGTTAGAAAAAAATCGGCATTCCCTTTTTCTTATTTTACAAAAAAAAATTCAACATTTATCAGATGATGAAAAATTAACAGAATTGAAGAGAGCCAAGGAACTACCTCTATTTAATACGCATCGTTATACTTCGGGATATAATATTTTTAAAATAGCTCATCGCACCTGGGCACATACCAGTTCAGTGAATAAAATTAATAGAGAAGTTGAAAATATCGAAGAAAGAAAACAGAATCATTATAAAGCACATTAATTTTACGAGTGAGAATTATTTAATACTTGTGCCCTTTACTGAAATGGCATTAAAAATCGTTGCGTCAGTTTACGCATGACCGAATGGGATTTTAAAAAGATTCTTCACAAAAAATTAATTTTTTAATAAAAATTCATGCGGGATAGAACAATAAATATAATTTAATTTGTTAAAAATAAAACATTTAAAAATTATTAGTCAAGCAAGTATACCTCGTGTACCAATCCTCATCGAAAAATCCCTTTATTCTGAAGAATACAAGCTGATTGAAGTATTCACCTAAGGCAAGTAGCTTTTCTTTACCGTGCGCACCATTATCTTTGGCGCATTCTAGGATCAAATGCGACAACCATTTTTGTACTGCTGTATAAACACTTCCTGGGGTGTTTTGTACCCCAAACATTTTCGAGGGCACCGGTTCATTTGAGCTGCTAGTTCGTCTAGCACCTCCTGGGTCATTTTGGCAATATCAGTTTCCCTAGGCAAGTGCCATCTTAATCGTTCATTCATATTTTCATTACTTCCTTTTTTCCATGGTGAATGTGCTTCGCAATAATAAACTCTGCCTTTAAATTGCTTCTCAAGCTCTCGGTAGGCAGCAAATTCACTGCATGGCATCAAAATGGATAACTATATTAAATCAAAGGCTGATAAACTTGCTGACCCAAGCGATCAAAGGCAATTTATCAGAAATATACAAGAAGATTTGGAACAGTTAGGCCCACAAAGTATTATCGGAATAGGTATTACAATCAGACAAGTTGAGGACTGGCAAAAAAAGGGAGGCAAGTCCAATAAGCCCTAGAAATGACGGCACTCACATTTTTAGGTTACCTTTGTCAGAGGCGAATTTTTTGATTTTAGGGTTGATTTTCTATACAATGTCCTGCTCTCTTGCGTTATGTTTCTTGATAATTTTGCGCCCGTAGCTCAGTTGGATAGAGTATCTGGCTTCGAACCAGGTGGTCGGGAGTTCGAATCTCTCCGGGCGCGCCAGTTGTTTCTGATACCTGTAATAGCTCAACCCCTATCCTTGTCATTGCGAGCGAAGCGAAGCAACCCAGGCTTTTGAGAGCTGATTAGAATAATTCATGAAACTCGGAAGTAGCGTTGAAAAGCCTGGGTTGCTTCGCTTCGCTCGCAATGACAGCGATAGGGTGAGCTGTTACTGATACCTTTGATGTAATGTGGATTTTATCTGTAGTGTCACCCCTGTCAAACAACGTGACAGGGGTGATGACAGAAGCAAGTTATTACTGTGCCATTAGATTGTTGATATCAAGTTTGTTATTTGCCGATTTTTCATTGTTTACTAAGGCCATCATCATCGTTGGTGTAGCGGTGCTGGCTGAGGCATCGGGTGTTGTGCTATTGACAATGTCATCTAAGTACATCAATTTGAAAGCCCCTCTTGTTGGGCTGATAAAAGACGTTAATTCAGGATCTTCAGGGTAAGAAGGTAACAGGGGTAAAATAACCGCTTTTTCAATCACAGCTCGTCTATCATGACCTGGCACAGTGGAGTCCCATGGTCTTATGCCAAATGGATTGAGATAGGCCAACGGTACTTTTGTTTTTGTGGGATCGTTAATGTTTGCGTAATTACCTAAATATAAACCTTGCCCGCCTATGATTGTCATATAGGGGTGGCCTTTTTCCTGTAAATAAGTAATGCGTTGCTCTATTGTTGTATTTATTTGTGTGCCTGTGGCATCTGTAGTGTGAGTATAATCATCTGCTCTGCCTGGCACTTCATTTTGTTCAACTTGATCTGTTGAATGTCGAGGTAAATACATACCAAAAGGTGTAAATAGATTTTTCATCTCTGATGAACTATCGTTGTAGAATACATTGGGATCTTCTCCAAATGGACGACCAGCACCCCAGGCATAATGTCGGCCAAGCTGATGTTGTATCAGAGTGACAAAATGTCTAGGTGTAGGGAGATAAGGTACTTTCACAGCATCTTCGTTAGATAGATCTGCATAACCTAGTTGTGCATTACCAGAAATGTCTTTTATTGGCATAATCACAGAAAGTGTGGAAGTAGAATCATTATCTTTATTGGCGAGTGGCAAGATCATTCCTACATAGCCAGTCATTTGTTGTTCGTTATTTTCTTTATTAACTATTTTAATTTCTGGGTTAATGATGGCAGCTAAGCCATTATTTTCAACTTTTTCTTTCCATACATCGCATCGATGAAGGTTTGGTTTACCATCGCCACTTTGTCACTTTCAATCCATCCAATGCAATCGCCTGTTAACACCAAGTCCCATTTCTTATCTGTGGTATAAGCTACAATATAAATCGGCGTGCCTGCCCATGTAGCTGTGGTTTGGATGTAATCAAAATCGGGCCCTTCACCAGGTAACTTACCATTTTTATAATAGCCGTTCATGGTAGGTAAAATGCGAGTATTTGCATTTTGTATTACAATGCCACGACGGTTAGGATCATATTGCGAACCTTGATTATCCAAATCCATATATTTTATTAAGCGATCACTCGTTTTTTGCTTGTAATGCATAGCAAATGGGTCATGAGAATTGGGATTGCTATAATAATTTATATGGTTACCTTGGCTGTCAACATATTCAAGGTAAGACTTTTCGACGGTGCGAATATCATTCATTTGGCTAGTAAGCTGTTGCTCAGTTTGTTCCTCCCAAACGGAGTGCTTGCCATAATAATGGTCGTGAACAGTATTTTGCATCGTTGGGTTTTTGATGGAGATCGGTTGATCATAATTAGGATCAAGTTGTAAACCCCAGTCTGCAAGATTTTGGCTATAATTTTTCAATCCTATAAAAGGCCGGTTCAGCTTAGGCGAAGTGTTATTTGCCCAAGATAAAGTGACTGCGCTTGATAATAGGCTGATTGTTATGATGAATATCCAATGTTTGATAGATTGCACTTGGTGATCTCATTTTTGGTATTTTTTAAGGCATGAAAAAGAAAAGCAGTCTAGCACAGATGTTTAAGATTCGCAAAAAAACACTCTACTTGTTTTTACTATCTTTTTCGCGTAAGTATGCTAATTTTTCGGCTATTTTAATTTCAAGTCCGCGTGGAACAGGGCGGTAATAAGTGCGTTCTGTCAATGCTTCAGGAAAATAACTTTCACCTGCTGCGTAAGCGTCGGGTTCATCGTGTGCATAGCGATAATGTTTGCCATATTCTAATTGTTTCATTAATTTTGTAGGTGCATTGCGTAAGTGTAATGGAACATCCAATGAGCCATAAATTTTTGCGTCTTGCATCGCTTCATTGAAAGCAATGTAAACTGAATTACTCTTAGCAGCGGAGGCAAGATAGACTACCGCTTGAGCAAGTGCCAGTTCACCTTCAGGGCTACCTAAGCGCTCGTAAACTTCGTAGGCATTCAAAGCAAGCTGTAAGGCGCGCGGATCAGCGTTACCTATATCTTCACTTGCCATACGGAGGATGCGGCGAGCAAGATAATAAGGATCGCAACCACCCTGTAACATGCGCGCTAACCAATAGAGAGCAGCATCAGGCGCTGATCCGCGAACCGCTTTATGTAGAGCAGAGATTTGATCGTAAAATGCTTCGCCGTTTTTGTCAAAGCGGGCGATGTTTTCTTGTAGTACTTCCAGGAGCAGTGGTTCAGTGACTATAAAAGGATTTTCTTCTGTATTTGCAAGGTCAGAAATAATTTCTAATAAATTTAATAAGCGTCTTGCATCTCCATCAGCAAATGTGACCAGTATTTTTTGCAAAGAAAGAGGAAAATCAGTAGGAAGATGGCCTAAACCACGTTCTGTGTCATTTAGCGTGCGGTCAATCAATTGCAATAGATCTTCTTCTGTTAGATGTTTTAGAACATACACGCGCGCGCGAGAAAGCAGTGCATTGTTTAATTCGAACGATGGATTTTCAGTTGTGGCGCCGATTAAAATAAATGTGCCTTCTTCCACAAAAGGTAAAAAAGCATCTTGTTGTGATTTATTAAAGCGATGTATTTCATCCACAAACAAAACTGTTTTTTGTTGATTTCTTTCATAGGCTATTTTTGCATTTTCAATAATGGTTCGAATTTCTTTTACGCCTGAAAATACAGCAGAAAGTTGTTCAAAGCGTGCATGCGTTTTTTCAGTCATCAATCTGGCGAGCGTTGTTTTGCCTGTTCCAGGTGGCCCCCATAAAATCATAGAATGCAAAATACCTTGCTCGATGGCTTTACTGAGCGGTTTATTGTGGCCTATTAGATGAGGTTGACCTATAAATTCTGCCAAGGTGGTGGGGCGCATGCGAGCGGCTAAGGGTTGATGGCTATTTGTCATGTATGTAGAATTCTCAGGTGATTTTCTTTCGTTTTTTAACAGAAAATTACTTTGCATGTAGGTCGATGATTTTCCACCTATTAATACACGATCTAGTTGTAGTAATATACTCGAAAAACCCTTTATTTTAAAGGGTTGAAGAGATGTTCTAGGAATTCGTTGGAAGCCAATATGGCGGAGAGAGAGGGATTCGAACCCTCGATGGAGTTTTTGACCCCATACTCCCTTAGCAGGGGAGCGCCTTCAGCCTCTCGGCCATCTCTCCGGTGATATTTATCTGCTATTCTTCGTTCTTTTCACTCTTACTCTTTTTAGTTTTTTCTTTAGGTGCGATTTCTGTTTCAGCCGGTGTGGTGTTCTTTTCTTGCTGAATGCGTTGATAAATTTCTTCACGGTGTACAGATACATCTTTAGGCGCATTGATGCCGATACGTACTTGGTTTCCTTTGATCCCCAGTACAGTGATGACAACATCGTCCCCTATGATGAGGGTTTCGCCTACACGTCTTGTTAAGATGAGCATTTTTATCTCCTTAAACTACCTTGTTATAATATATACCCAGCATGTACCCATGCATTGAGGTTTGTTGGTATCCTCACTGTATGCCGAGTATAAGGCTATGGTTCTCTATTTCACTATTTCAAAGCTCGCCATAGTAAACAATCTCACTTCAGCGTGCAAATAAAATTTACAAATTTAAATAATCTATATTTATTAATGGGTTACGCTTCCATTAAAGAAGGTGTTTCTTGAGAAGGAAGTTTATCTAACTCAAATGCCGCATGAACAGCCCGTATGCCTTGCTCTAAACAGGCTTCATCAATGACGACCGAAATCTTAATTTCTGAGGTGGTAATCATTTGAATATTAATTCCTTCTTGTCCTAAGGCTTGGAACATTTTACTGGCGACACCCGAGTGAGAGCGCATACCAATGCCTACCAGTGATAATTTAGCCACTTTGATATTGCTTTTGACGGAGGCAATGCCTAGTTCACCTGCCAATTGTTGGATGATTTTCAATGTTTTTGCATGGTCGTTGCGGTGCAATGTGAAAGTAAAATCATTAGTTTCTTTGTCAGAGGCATTTTGAGCAATCATATCAATTTCAATATTGGCAGCACTGACCAGGCCAAGAATTTGGCCCTCTATACCTGGTTGGTTAGGTACGCCATTTAAGGTGATAATCGCTTCTTCACGGCTGAATGCGATTCCGGAGACCAAACGTCGTTGCATTATTTTATCCTCAAAAGTGACCAGTGTACCGGGGTGATGACTGAATGTAGAAAGCACTCGTATAGGCAAATTATGTTTGCTGGCTAGCTCCACGGAACGCATTTGTAATATTTTTGCGCCTAAACTGGCCATCTCTAACATTTCTTCAAAGCTGATTTGTGGTAATAAACACGCATCAGGAATGATGCGTGGATCCGTTGTAAAAACGCCCTCCACATCCGTATAAATTTGGCATTCTTTTGCTTTTAAAGCGGCTGCTATTGCCACGGCAGTGGTGTCAGAGCCACCGCGTCCTAGGGTGGTGGTATCACCGCGTGCATTAACGCCCTGAAAGCCAGCAATGATAACAACATAACCTTCTGCCAGATCTCGTCGAATAGACTCTGTCTTGACATCTAAAATGCGCGCTTTGGTATGAATAGAGTCGGTTTGGATACCTATTTGTGCTCCTGTATAAGATCGGGCAGGGCAGCTTTTTGCATTCAGGGCAATGGCCAAGAGCGACATCGAGACTTGCTCGCCAGTGGCAACCAACACATCATATTCGCGTGGATTGGGGTCAGGCGAGAGTGCATGGCACAGTTGAATAAGTCTGTCTGTTTCACCTTGCATGGCAGATACGATGACTACGATCTGGTGACCTTGTTGTTGAGCATGCAAGATTTTAGTGGCCACATGCTTAATGCGTTCCAAGGTACCAAGCGAACTACCACCGTATTTTTGAACTAATAATGCCATGACAGCAGACCCTAGAGTCTATTTATTAAACAACGTATAATGCCCGATGATGCCTGTGTTGTCTAGGAGTGTTTCTCTACCCACTCATATACAGATGCCAACGCTTTTTCTAAATGCTGAGGTTGATTTCCTCCCGCTTCTGCTAAATCGGCGCGACCACCTCCTTTTCCGCCAATTTGCAACGCCACCTGATTAACAAGGTCACCGGCTTTCATTTTAGTAGTGATATCCGGTGTGACACCAGCGACTACGGTGACTTTTCCTTCGGTCACCACAGCTAACACAACAACGGCTGTACCTAATTTATTTTTAAGATGATCCATGGTGCTGCGTAATGACTTGCTATCAATATCATGCAGGTTGACAGCCAATACTTTGATGCCTTTGATTTCTTTTGCTTGGTTTATTAACTCTTGGCTAATTGTGCCAGCCAATTTTTCTTTGAGTTGGCCTAGTTGTTTTTCTAGTGTGCGTTTATCCTCTTCTATTTGTCGTAATTTTTGTTTGAAGTCATTTTCGCGTTTTTCAATCCAGCGTAAAGCTCCTGCACCCGTGACGGCTTCTAAGCGGCGAATACCCGCAGCGACACCGGCTTCTGATGTAATTTTGAATAAACCAATGTCGCCGGTATGATGTGCGTGAGTGCCTCCACATAATTCCACAGAATCACCGAAACGTACCACACGGACTTGGTCGCCATATTTTTCTTCAAATAAAGCCATTGCGCCACTTTGGATGGCGAGCTCAGGCGACGTGATGCGCACGATTGCTTCATGATTAGAGCGAATTTCTTGATTGACACGTTGCTCAATGCAGTCTATTTCTTCTGTTGTTAAAGGCGCAGTATGCGAAAAATCAAAACGCAACCGTTCAGGTTCAACCAGAGAGCCTTTTTGTATCACATGATTACCTAGTACTTCGCGCAATATCATATGCAATAAATGCGTGGCGGTATGATTCAAAACAGTGGCTGCTCGGTTTTCCGCATTGATTTTAGCAACGACAGAGTCACCTATCTTGAGTGAGCCTTTTTCGATTTTGCCAATATGCACAAAAGCTTGGCCTTGTTTTTGAGTGTCTAATACGCGGAATACGTTATTGTTAAACGATAAGTTACCTTGGTCACCCACTTGTCCGCCTGATTCAGCATAGAAAGGTGTACGATCTAAGATAACAGATCCTTTTTCACCTGCTGTGAGTATATCAACCGCTTTATTATCACAATAAAGTGCTATAATTTTTCCTATATCGGTTGCTTCTTCTGCTCCTAAATCTTTATAACCTATAAATTCAGTTGCGCAATCCATGTGAGCGCCTACAGCATATTCAGCAGAAAATTGACTGGATTGCCTAGAGCGTTCACGTTGTTTATTCATAGCTGTTTCAAAACCATCGTAATCCAAAGTGAGTTGGCGTTCGCGCGCGATGTCTGCCGTTAAATCTACAGGAAAGCCATAGGTATCATATAATTTGAAGATGATATCACCCGGAATGACGGTGCTCTTGAGATCAGCAACAGCTTGTTCAAACAGTTTTAAACCCTGTGTCAATGTGACGCTGAATTGTTCTTCTTCTTGGCGCAATACTTTTTCAATATGTGCTTCGGCTTTGCGTAACTCAGGATAGGCTTCACCCATTTCATCAACGAGCGGTTTGACTAATTTGTGGAAAAATGGTTCATGGAGTCCAAGTTGCGAACCGTGACGTAAGGCGCGGCGTATAATACGGCGTAAAACATAACCGCGGCCTTCATTCGATGGGTAGATGCCGTCTGTGATCAAGAAAGCGGAGGAGCGAATGTGATCAGCAACGACGCGCAGCGAGGCATGTGTCAAATCCTTTTTGCCAGCGAATGTAGCAGTTGTTTGGATGAGTTTTTGGAATAAATCAATATCATAATTGCTATGGACGCCTTGCATGACTGCGGCAAGACGTTCTAGCCCCATACCTGTATCGACGGAGGGCTTAGGTAGTGAAGTTAATGTTCCATCAGCAGCACGGTCATACTGCATAAAAACCAAGTTCCAAATTTCAACATAACGATCACCGTCTTCATCCGGACTACCCGGCGGGCCACCGGCAATGTGTGGGCCGTGGTCATAGAAAATTTCTGTGCAAGACCCACAAGGGCCCGTGGCGCCCATTGACCAAAAATTGCTGGCTTCTCCACAACGAGAAAATTGATTGGGGTCAATTTTCATTTCATTGAGCCAAATATCAGCGGTTTCATGATCGTCTTTAAATACCGTGATCCATAATTTTTCGGGGGGTAACTGTAAAATATCCGTTAAGAAACGCCAAGCTAGCCGGATAGCATCTCGTTTAAAATAATCACCAAAGCTAAAATTACCTAACATTTCAAAGAAAGTATGATGACGAGCGGTGTAACCCACGTTTTCCAAGTCATTGTGTTTGCCGCCAGCGCGTACGCAGCGTTGTGCAGAAGCGGCGCGCTTATAACCACGCTCTTCTTTACCTAAGAAAACATCTTTAAATTGAACCATCCCTGCATTGGTAAATAATAAAGTAGGGTCATTTCCAGGGATGAGTGAGCTGCTGGGAATGACTTCGTGCGCATGGTCACGAAAATAAGCTAAGAATAGGCTCCGTAGTTCGTTTGAGCTTAATGGGGCAGGTGGTTTTTTTTTTGTTAACATAAGTCAGAATTCCCACGAAAATTTAAAATAACTAGCAAGTA
>Ga0206868_10077_pt2 | contig 28115 bp, 17 predicted proteins | sample Alteio_BWOrgCont_38_FD_152901 | JGI IMG/M metagenome (GOLD analysis project Ga0206868, IMG submission 152901) | Enriched cells from forest soil in Barre Woods Harvard Forest LTER site, Petersham, Massachusetts, United States -... | ecosystem: Environmental > Terrestrial > Soil > Temperate forest >... | reverse complement strand
GAAAGATGTCGTTATCAAGCTGTCGCTGCCCCAGGTTGGAAGGCCGGGAATCTTGGACCAGGACAAGACGGGCACGGTCGCACCCGAACTTAAGCTCGCGAGTTGGCTGAACTCCAAACCACTCGACCTCAAGGACTTGAGGGGCAAGATTGTGGTTATCGACTTCTGGGCCACGTGGTGCCACCCCTGCGTCGAGGCACTACCGGAAGTTCAAGCGTTGGCCGATAAGTACGGCAAGCAGGGCGTCGTCGTCATCGGAGTTCACGCCTCCTCGGGCACGCAGCTCGACAAGATCAGGGAATTTGTCAAGCAGAAGGGCCTGACGTACCCGATTTGTTTGGATGCAAAGGATGAGTCCGGCTTGGGAGCATCCGCATCCGCCTTCATCCCGCAAGGGTTTCCGACGGTCTTCGTCATCGCGCCGAACGGCCGCATCGTTAGCCGGTCGAACGAAGTGATAGACGCCGAGAAAGCGGTACAGAAGCTGCTCGCCGAACCACTTAAGGGCCGATGAATTGCGAATAGGCGCGGGCGCCGAAGTAGCGATATCCCTTGCTCTCCTGCTTCGTCCCCGACAAAAGGCTTTCTATAAACCCGTTCCTCTCGACCTGGACCGTGTGGAGGATCTGGGCTTTCGGGTTTTGCTTCAGTAGGAAAACCACCCGGCCGGCCAAACCTTCGTAGCGCTCAGGGTCGTCCGAATTCGTACGCGTAACGGGGAACTCCTTGCCAAGATCGGCGAGCATCGCATGGCTCCGTCCCCAAGTGCCGCCCTCTGCGCTCACGAAGGGTTTGCCGTTCAGCCTGGCGGACGCATCGTCGTAGGCGATGGCGCACAAATAGTGCCCGTCGGAACGCAGCCACTCCGCGAGCTTTGCTTCGTGGCTCGAAGCCTCGTAGTTGTATTCGGAGTCCAAGAACGCGATGCGCTCGATTTGAGCCGGTATCTTGGGAACGGCGTCGATATAGGCGAACAAAAGGGCGCCCCCGCCACTGTGCGAATCGAGAACGACCCGCACATCGTGGCCGGCGTATCGACTGACCACCGCATCGAGGATCGAAACCGCCGCCGACTTATCGTGCGAACGCAGCCAGGCCGGCCAACTTTGGTTGCCGGCTTCCAGGTAGGCCACGACCAAGCTCTCGTCGTTGTCCTGCCTCCGAAGGAAGCGGGTTTGGGCGCCGACGTGCTGGATGTCGTAGTGCCAGTCGTCGTCGGGCCGCAATCGCCTTCCGAACGTCTGCTCGATCGTGTTTCCATTCGGCAAGGCAAACAGCACCAGCCGGATGGACTTCCTTAGCTCGGCTGGCTCATCGATAATCACCCGCACGCCCGGAATCGGCGAAAAAGTCTGCAGCCGCTCGTCGGGCGGAAGATGAATCGTTGGGTCGTCGGGATGCGGGAAAACGGTAAAGCGATAACGGCTGACCGCCAACGGCCCTTCCCCACTCACCAGAGCGGAAAGGCCGGGATCGGTGAGAACCTTGGATAGAGACATCGGCCGGCCGTCGACTTCCATCGTGTCGGCGACCAGCCGAACCCCGTGGCTGTAATCGGCCCAGTAGGCGAAATGGCCGAGATAGAGCGGCTGGATCGGCTTGCCATCCGGCTTGTGCCAACCGTAAATCGCGACATGGCCGGGCGTGTCGGCGAGTGCTTTGCAGATGACGATGTCTTTCTTGTCACCCGCCGTCAACTCGCCAAGCGGCGATTGGGCCAAGACCGCAGCCCGTTGGGCCGACACCGTTTGGTTGTGGGTCAAGAACTCCGGCACGGTGGTCATTGCCGGAGTCGGCGGAATCGGCGACGGAGTCAGCTTGACCGCTGCCGCTGCATAGATATCGTCGACCAACTTGGGTGTCGGCAGCAGGCAACCCAGCCGGTCGGCGATCCGCTGGGCGGTGTACGGCGTCATCGGGACGAAGAAATAGTCTTCGTTCGAGCCGACGGCAAGGTAGTCGGGAGTGACGAAGACCTTGCCGGTAAGCGTTCGCCCGTCAACGACAGCCGTCACCGGAACCGGCTTCATCTGGCGCAGGAAGTCGGGCACGTTGCCAGCCGTCACCTCGCGCCACATCCGTTCTTCCCGCTCCGGTTGCGGCAACGCCGAGATCTCTTTGGCGAACGCGGCCCCACCGATGGCGTCTGCCTTTCGGGCGGGCAGCCGCAAGCTCGGCCCATCGGCCATCGCGACCCCGCCGATCACTACGGCGAACACGGCTAGCAGGAAGCGCATAGCCTTATTATGAGAACCCGATACGGAACACAATGAACTCGCGTCATGGGCAAGACCGAAGAAGACTCGCTCCAAATCCAGCCGATCGGATTCGTTCGGACGGCGAGCCGGTTCAAGTTTGACGCGCCTAGCCAACCGCGGTTGGACGGGCAGGAGGTCAACCGGATCGAGTTGTTGCCAGGCAGGCAGTTCGAGCTGGCACTCCAGGACTTGGAGGGTTTTGACCGCATATGGGTGGTTTCCTGGTTCGACCGGAACCATCATTGGCGACCTCGGGTGTTGCCGCCGCGAGGACCGGCGAAGCGGCGCGGCGTCTTCGCTACCCGATCGCCGCATCGCCCGAATCCGATCGGCTTAACGTGCGTGCCATTGCTCAAAGTCGAGGGATTGACCCTTGAAGTTGGCCCTCTCGACCTTGTCGATGGGACGCCGGTTATCGATATCAAGCCGTACATCCGCACCGTCGATTGCTTCCCGGAAAGCGGCCTAGGCTGGATCGACGAAATCGAAGTAGAGGAGCAAACCAGACCACAGTATCGGATCGAAGTAAGCGACCAGGCGGCTAGACAGCTCTCTTGGCTAAGCGAAAACTGGGGACTCGATTTTACGGACCGGGCCTTCGGCATCCTCCGGCGCGATCCCACGCCCCATCGCACTCGGCGAGTTCTGCGGCTCGAAAACGACCGCTACCGGATCGCATGCGGCGCCTGGCGTATCTTCTTCCGGATCGAAGGCGACCGCGTTGTGATCGATGAGATCGGCAAAGGATATTCGGATGAGTCGCTACTGGCGCCCGGGTACGAGAAGATCCTGGATCGCGACGCCCAAATCGCCTTCAGCGCCTGGAAAAACACAATCGGGCCATCCGCATAAGAGCGGATGGCCCGATTGACGATTCTCGCTTAGCTTACTGAGTCAAGGTCAGCGTGGCAGACTTGCTCGTCCCGGCAAGGGTAGCCGTGATGGTCACCACCTGCGTAGCCGTATTGGATACCTTGCCGCGTTTGACGGCGAAGGTGGCGCTGGTCTTCCCGGCCGGGATCGTTACCGATACCGGAACCGTGATGGTCGCAGTGCTGGAGCTTGCGAGCGCCACAACCAAGCCACCGGCAGGAGCCGGACCGGTCAGGGTAACCGTTCCCGTGATGGGCGCCGTCGAACTCCACTTCACCGTGGACGGCGAGACCGATACCGACAGGAGAGTTACGCCATTGATGGTCAGCGAGGCTTGCAGCGATTTGGCGGCATAGCTCGCCGTGACGGTGGCGACCGTCACCTGGCTCGGACTCGACGTGCGGATCGTGAAGCTACCCGTCGACGAACCGGCCAGCACTGCGACCGTTGTCGGAATGCTGATTGCCTTGGACGTGGTCGACAGGTTGATTCCAAGGGCGCCTGTGGTCGAAGCAGGAGCCGCGTTCAACGTCACCTGCCCGATGGAACTCACTCCGCCCGGCACCGTGCTCGGGGAGATCGAGAACGACATCAGTTGGAATGGAGTGATCGTAAGGGTCGTCGTTTGAGTTACGCTGCCGCACTTGGCGGTGATCGTTACGGTCTGCGGAGACGTCACCTGGACGTGGCTGACCACGAAACCGGCGCTCGACGAGCCGCTAGCGATTTTGACCGATGCCGGCACGGACGCGATCCTCGTGTTGGAACACGTTAGAGTAACGACTTCCCCAGCCGGAGGCGCTGCAGAGCCGAACGTCACCGATCCAGCCGCAACCATCGTGGAGCCGCCGACAACCGAGCCGGGCGAGACAGAGACGCTCTGCAGCGTAGCGGGCTGAATCGTCAGCTGAGCGGTTGCGCTCTTACCGCCGAGGAGGGCGGAGATCGTCGCCACCGTAGTCGCCGATTGACCCGACGTCGATACCTTGAAGGTGGCAGACGCGGCGCCGGCCGGAACGCTCAAGCTCGATGGGACGGTTGCGGCCGAACTGCTCGACGACAGCATGATGGTCATGCCGCCATTGGGCGCCGCGCTGTTCAGCGTCACCGTCGCAGTTGAGACGTTGCCGCCCACAACCGTCGTTGGCGCCAGACTCAAGCTGAGCACGGAAGGAGGATCGATCGTCAGCGTCGCCGACTTCGATGCATTGCTGATGGCGGCCGAGATGTTCGCCATCGTCACGGCGCTGACGCCGCTCGTCGAGATCGTAAAGGTCGCCGAGGTGGCGCCGCTTGCAACCGTGACAGTGCCCGGCACCGTCGCGCTGCTGCTGCTTGATCCGAGGGATACCGATAGGCCTCCCGAGGGAGCCGCGCTGGACAGGGTCACCGTTCCCGTGGACGGCTTGCCGCCCAACACGGAGGAAGGGTTCAGCGAGACGCCGAAAACGGCCGCGTTGGTTACCGAAAGATTCGCGCTCTGGCTGGAGCCGGCATCCGATGCCGAGATCGTAGCCGAATAGTTAGCTGAGTACGATTTCGTGGTCGCCGTGAACGTCGCCGTCATTGCGCCCGCCGAAACCGTTATCGAACCTGGAACGCCGACAAAGGTGGGATCGTTGCTTGACAGCTTGACTGCCCAACCGCCTGTCGGAGCCGCCTTCGAGAGGGTTATGGTGCCCGTGCTCGATTGACCGCCATTGACGGTGGTCGGGTTGAGGCTCAACTTGGCTACGCTGTCGCTTGGCTGGTTGTTGTTGAGGGAGTTGACGAAGGCGTCGAAATTGATTACGCCGAGGCCGGTAACGCTATCCCAACCGATGCCGGCATTAGATGCCTGGCCATTGGTAAGCGAGCCGTTGTTGCCGGACGTGACGTCGAACCAAACGTCGGAGCGCAGGTTTTGCGAGTAGAACAGGTCGTTGATGCGGCCGAAGCGCTGATGTCCGTTCGGATCGGGGGACAGCAGCCCAAGCGAGATGAGCTTCTGTTCGGCGATTCCCAAGCCGCCGGCGAACAACGGGCTGGAGAAGCTCGTTCCCTGACCGTAGTTAACGGACTGCCCGTTCCAGTAGAAGGCGAACGCGCCGCTGCCGCCGGGGCCGCTCGCGTTGAGGGAGACGTCCGGGATCAGCCGGTACGGGAGGTTCGTCGGCATGCCGGTCGTGCCTAGCTTCTGATACGGTGGCAGCACGTTGCACATGGCGCCGTCGGTCGTGTAACCTCCGCCGCTCTGCGACCAACCGGTCTCCGATTGGCGATTGCCTGCCGAGTCGGTGGTCGCGACCGTTCCGCCGATGGTCAACACGTCAGGGTCGATATCCGGGTAGGCGGCTTGATCCTGGTTGAGGTAGCTCGTGCCTCCGTCGCCAGAGGCGCATAGGTAGGTGATTCCCTGCGCGCTCATCGCCATGTGAATCTGATGGTTGGCGTCTTCGTCGGCTGGCGGGAATCCCCAGCCGTAGCTTTCGCTGATGACGTCGGCCTTGTTGTCGTCCTGCTCTTGGGTGAGCACGGTCGTTTCGTTTTGGCTTCCGTCGTAGATGATCAGGTTGCACTGCGGCGCCATGCCGAGAATCATCTGCATGTCGAGGTCGCCCTCGCCGTTTGGCGTTCCGGTTCCGGCGCCTCCGTCGATGGTTACGATGGACACGTTTGAGCCAACACCGCCGGAGGGCGCCGGCAGCGAGTTCGCCTGGTAGTAAGGCGCCAGGTTCGAGAGCCGATAACCATCGAAATTCGAATAGGCTATCGTTCGGTTCTGTCCGTACATCCCGGCCGAAAACTCCTTGGCCGTTCCATACAGGGTCTGCGCCTGGCTAAGCGTGAGCAAAGCGCGCTTCGGTTGAGAATAGTTTTGGAGTCCGGTGACGGTGAGCATCTTGGACGCGATGCTCATCGGGGCCTGGATCGGCTTGGCGTTCGAATAGAACATCGGCCGGCCGGAGTCCTTCGAGCTGACGGTTTGATACCGGTTAATCGTCGTGTTGAATGCCTTTTCAGCCTGGGCTACCGTCCCGTCCGCGACGATGTTCAGGCGGCTCTTGCCGACGAGCTTGATCGTGAAGCCCTGCGACCTTAGATAGTTGGTGACCGATTGAACGGCCGAAGCGGATTGGCCGAACCGCGTTCCAACTTCCTCCGGCGAGATGAAGTGCCGGTAGTTGGGGCTCTTGGGGTTGCTTACGTCGTCGACGAAAGCCTGGAAGGCCTCCGGGTTGCTGGATTTGAGGCTGACGTTGACGTGGAGAACCTGTCCGGGGTCGGCGTGAGACAGGTACTGCGTCCGAGAGACCACGGGGCCCATGTCGTTGCGTACCGTGACGAGAGGCGATTGGCCGAGTGCGCTAGCCGACAGCGCGGCGCCAATCATGGCCAGAGCGAACCCGGCCAGTCTTTTTCGAGAGGGACTTATCTTCATTGTTGTTTTCCGAGGCATAGGCGTGCCAGCCCGCCCGGCCGGAATATCCGATCGGAAGGTTTGGCAACGGTGCTGGGTCTAGCGGCCGGAGCTAAGATCTGGCCGCGTCACGGAGTTAGAAGCTCTGATCCAGAAGCTTCTACTAGGGCCCCGATGTGGGATAGTCGAAATCGTCCGTCATGGTGATTTCCTCTCCAGAGAGGTCGGTCGTCTTGTGTACCAGCCTGACAGGAAGCGACGTTTTAGGATCGACGTAAAGCGTCACCTGGTTTTCGCCCCTGATGCGATACGCATCGACAGTTTTTCCGTTAAGCGATTGGCGGGGATTGATATCCCAAATGGTTTCGTCTTTTAAAAGACCTAATAGATATGTAATGTCGTTTAGTCCGCCGGGACTGATCTGAGGCGCGGGGATAATAATGGCGCTACCGCTTCTGATCGCATTCTTCATGTCTTCGGGAAGGTCGGCGACCGGCTTTCCGTCGATCGTCCATCCGCCTCCCATCATTCCGCCCGGCATCATTCCGCCCGGCATCATGCCACCCGGCATCGGGCCGCCTGGCATCGGGCCCGTCATGCCGCCTGGCATCGGGGCGGAGCCGGCTATGTCGTTAAGCAACTTTTCCTTCATGCCCGGTTCCAGCAATTGTTTGGGCGTCAATGTTCGAATCTTGGCGTCGATTTTCTCGGCCATCGCCCCGATAGCGGCCGATTCGGGCATCACCTTGCCGTCCGGACCGTAAATCGCGAACTTCCTATGGCCATCGGTGACCCAGATTTCGGATACCAGGGTCTGCTTCCCGCCGATCGATTGGTGAGACTTCACGTGGTATCGACGGATCATCTGTAGCGCCTTGCGAACGGCAGCCGCCAGCGACGTCCGGGGCGCCAACAACGCCGTCCCGACCAACGCGCCGGCGACAACCGTCGCGAGGCCGATTTTGAGAACCTTGACCCGGGCTACTCTTGGCCGGTTCGGTTCGATTGCGTTGCGAATCCTACTAGTTAGATCAGGCGGGGCTACTTCGCGCCGCAAAGCCTCGAGTCCGGGGAGGTTGGTTTTTTCTGGGCTATTCATAGCACACCTCCGTTAGTGAAGGCTGCAGCATCGCCCGCAGTTTTTGGCGGGCATGGTGCAGACGTGATTTTACGGTTCCGATGGGCGTATCCGTGACCTCGGCGATCTCCTCGATCGAAAGATCCTGAACCTCGAACATCAAAAACGCTTCCCGCATCGCTGAAGGAAGTTGGTCCAGCGCCCGGAGGAGCTGGTCCGCTTCGTCTACGCTTTCGAACGCCTTGTCGACGGATCGCAGCCATGGCGTGAGGGGCGCCAATAGTCGCTGCCTTTTCCGCCAAGTCAGGAATTCCCGATAGGCGATTCGGTGCAGCCAAGACCGCATCGAGCATGCCCCTTCAAACCGGGGCAACCCCTTCAGAGCCCGGACGAACGTTTGTTGCGTCAGGTCCTCAGCGGTTTCTCGCTGTCTCGTAAGCTGGCGTAGGAAGCGGAACAGGTCGTCGGTATGGGCGGAGACCCATGCATCCAATGCATTGGGATCGCCTCTTTTTAGTTTGTACAGCGGATCCCAATCTTGAATTTCCATCTGTGCTCCACCTACATAGAAAGCACCGGACCTCCAAAGGTTGAAACCGGCCGAAAACTTTTCAATTAAAGTAAGCCTAGCCAGCAACAGCAGCAGCCTTCCGGGCCAGTTCCTCTTCAAGCATCCTCTGCTGCCGTTTCACCCGTTCCGGAACAACCGCTTCCCGGGGAGCCGTGGCTTGAAAGTCGTAGCGATCGACGCCCAGGGCGGCCAAGACGCTGAGCTCGACGGGTGGATAGGCGCCGTCTGGGCGGTTGAAGCAGAACGGCTCCGCGCTCCGAACCGGCGGGTTCGTAATGATGCGGATCAATCGGAGCGGGTTTTGGGACGCGGCGTGAAGCAAGAAGGGATGGAGAAGGAAGACGTCGCCCGCCTTGGCGGTCGCCTCCTCGAATTCATGGCACTGCTTGATGATCTCGGAGAATCCGAACGCGGTCGGAAGAACGCCCTCCGGACGATCGGCGAGAAACTTGGCGATTACGGGCACCGAGTCGGTCGAAATATAAGTCGGCCCCCCAAGGTGGACGACATCGGTCCAATTGACGAACACAAGCAATCCCTGCTCCGGCGAATCGAGAAAATGGCGGAAGAAATCGCCATCCTTGTGCCAACCGGGCGTCTCCGGACCGGCCGGCTGCCATGGTTCGTCGGCACGGATGCCGAGGTTCACGATAAAGCCGTCCGACCACTGGCACGGCCTACCGAGCCGCTCTTCGCCGCCCAGCAGGTCGCACATCGCATCATGGACGCGCGGCGCGAATTCGCTGACGTCCACGTGTTTCGTACCCGCCATGTGGATTCGCTGCTCGACCCAAGTCGACTTGTCGTTCTTGTCATAGCCGAGCCGTTCGAAGCAATCTTCCGACCATTGAGCGGCGACGTCGGGCGAAAACGCGCCCTCGATCTTTACATAACCCTTGCGGATGAAGTGGTCGACATCCTGGTCGGACAAAGCGCGGCGTGTCATGGCGAACCCATTTTACGACGTTCGACACAACCGGCGGGTACAAACGACGGAACCCAGCCCCATATGGCTATGTCCTGTTCTTAGGGGTCCGGTAACCGGAATCGTAACACATGATCAACGAATCTTTGCTTGGCGGCAACCAGTCGGGGCAGGTCGTCCTGCTTTCCTATTTCCCATCTGCGGATGACGCGCAACTAGCTGTGGCGGACCTCATGGCCGAGCGATTGTCAGAGCAGGACTTCACGCTCGTGAAGCTCGCAACAAGCGACGCGGGACGGACGGATCCCCTTGAGTACGTCGTCGCGCCCTTCGCCGGCGCGCAGAGCTCGATATCGGACGATACCGAAGACTCAGCCGAGCGGGAGTCCGAAATTGGAGCGGGCATCGCCACTTCGACGGCAGACGACGACGTATCCGCTCCGCAGGAGATGGATGACTCCGAAACGGCAGCCGATGACGAGATGTATCCAGTTGGAGACCATTCGATTGGCGACGAGGAGTCGCGCGACGTAGAAATTGCCGCCGAAACGGGTTTCTTCGAAACGACCCGGCCGAATTGGAGCCACCGCCGGGCATCCGAAGCTGCAGTTGACGAGGTCGACCTGCCCGGAATTGGCGCCATGGTCGGAGAAGGGAGCTTCGGAGCCATCGTCCTGGAAAAGGCCTTTCAAGATCACGACTTAAGCTTCGCTTGGCTCGCCGCCCGGTTGAATCTGCGAAGTGGCGAACAGGGGGTCTCGATCGGCAAAACCGGTGCCTTACTTGCCGTCGACGTTAACGCCCAAGGTCCCAACCCGGACCGTATCGAGGAGGTCTTCAACGATCACTCGGCGGCATGGACTCGAAGGCTCTAGTTGGCCGGAACCGAGCCGCTTCTGGTTCGTCGGCTACACGATGCGCCTTCATAATCTCGGTATGCCGTTCCTTCCCTTGTTGGCTTGCGTAGGCTTGTTTTCAGGAACCGCGCCACATAGATTGCAAGACGCGGCGCAGTGGCCGGCGCAACTCGACGACCCAGGTTGGAAGCCGCGCATCGGATACTTGCGCCAAGCCACCGGCATCGCCGGCCAAGTTTTAGTCGGACCGAAGCTGAGGTGGGACGGACCTGGACAGGTCAAGTGGTCGCTGCTGAATGCACCGGACGGGATGCGTGTCAACGCTTCCAACAAGATTCAATGGCCTGTTCCCATCGCAGGCCGGTACCTCGTTCGGGTCCAGGCGCAGGCTGACGCTGAAACGGAAGAAGCGGGCTGGTTGGTCAACGTGGTTAAGGCTGACTTCCCGAACCCGGTCGTCTACTCGACCCGGCACATGGACTACGTCGTGCCGGAATCCTATGCCGGCTGGCTGGACCGCGCGGGCGCCATGAGGGTGATCGACGCTTACTATGAGTTCGGACGCGACCTCGTCGGGGCCCTGCCCTGCGACGCCAGGCAGAGCATCCTGTGGGACCCATCGGTGGGCGGCGCATACAGCGGAATTCCCATCCATGCCGGCCCCGGCGCCTTCGGCGACAACGATGCCAACCACTGGAAGCTCGGATTTCTGTTCCACGAGCTGGGCCACAACTTGAACGGCTCGATTCGGGTCGAGTACCTGGAGGAAGGGGACAAATTCCTGGATACCTGCCTTCACGGCATGGTCGAATTCGAAAAAATCGCGTGGGTTTGCCGGATGCTCAAGGACCCCGATAAGCAGGGCGTCCCCGACGTGCCCAAATTTGCCGAGTGGATGAAAGCGGAGTCGATGGAGTTCGTCGACGGCTATCAGAACTATATAAAGGACGTGGCGACCGGCGCCGATCTCCTCACTTGGACCAAGGGCCAGTCCGTCGCGTGGGCCGGCATGCTTCACGAATACACGTTTAAGTACGGCAGCGAAGCGACTGAGAAATGCCTGCGCGCCCTTCGGCGGGACGGCATCGCCTTGGGCGACTATCCCGAGAACAAGAATTCGACGGACCGCCTGACGATACTGGAGTGCATCATGTCCAACGCGGCCGGCCGTGACCTGCGCGACGACTTTAAGGCGATGAAGATTCCGCTGAACGATAAGGTGTACGCGCGGTTCAACGCCGTCGTCGCGAATACGATGCAGCACCTTCCCGCGTTAGGCAAGAACGGCGCGGTTCTGTGCCCGGCCGACGGACACTACTATTGCATGACGCCGTATCACATGACTTGGGCCGAAGCGGAAGCTACCGCAAGGCGCCTTGGCGGACACCTGGCGACTATCCGCTCCGCCGCCCAAGAGCAGTGGCTGGCCAACAAATATGGACGCAACGGCTGGATGTGGGTGGGTCTTAGAAAGGGCTCGAACGGAATCTGGAATTGGGTGACGCGGGAAACGACGGGTCCCGCTGTCTGGGAACCGGAACGCCCCGAATCCGACCCTGCCAAAACCTGCGCGGTCCTTATCCTTCACGAAGACGCGCTGAAACCGATTCAAGGCTGGTTCGGCCTCGCCAACCGCCCACCCGACGAACAGCTCATCGGCATCGTCGAGCTCGACCACGCCCCCACTACGGACACCGACGCCCTGCCCTAGGGCAGGGCGTTGTCCAAAGACAATCGGGCCAGCCGGAGCCTGCGCTGACGTGCGGCGAGGTCAATTCAGTTCGCAGCCAAGCATATTTTGGGAAGTGGAACGCAATCTAGCAAAAACAACGTTAAGATTCGCTTGAGCCTTTGCATTGCTGCAGTTTTTGATGTACTTTACACTTGGTATCTGTGCCCGTGGTTTGACTACGATGCCAGTATGCCAAATATCGGCTGCAAAGTACGCCTGACAATTCCATGTTACATATTTTTACCTGCGTGAACGGCCGGCACTTGCGCGCTTCGTGCCACCGCGCCGTCTTCTGCCTTGCGTTTCTGGTCCTTGCGATGAGCGCCTTCGGCCAGAACCCTCAAGTGCCTCAGGGCGGCAACAATACGTTCCCCTCGACTGGCACAGGCATGCCGGTAAACCCCCAATGGGACATCACTTGGAACGGGGGAATCATTGCCACGAGCCAATCGCCTGGCGGCTGGAGCGTTTCGTATAGCGCGTCGAAGTTCACGGTGGGAGCTCCCGCCACGGCGCCGCCCCAGACCGCCTACTGCGTCCGGTACGAGATTCCGGGCCAACCCCCGCAGCCTCCTTCGGGGGTGAGCGCCCTGTTTGACGTGGTTTCATCCGGCGGGGGAACTTGGAATCTGACGGCAACCGTTCAGGGCGCTACCGTCGTGCTCAATTGGACGGCAACCCCCACCACTGGCGAGACGTTCGTCGTAAAGCGGGGCTCAACAACCACCGGACCTTACCCATATCAGGTTGGTACGAGTTCCACAACGACCCTTACCGATACGAACCTGCCAACGGGCTCGAACTGCTTTTACATCGTCTACGCCACGTTCACCGGCGGTACCCAAAGCGCCAATTCCAACGAAGCCTCGGTCACCCTTGTGCCGCTTGCGCCCAGCCTTATCGGCGTGGTTCCGGGTAACGGTCAAATCTCGCTCAGATGGAGCGCGCCAACCGGCAATGCTACGCCTTTCACTTACAGCCTCTACCGGGGAACGGCTTCAGGCGCCGAAAATCCCCAACCCATCGCTACCTTGAATGGAACGACGAGCTACCTCGATGCGGGGCTGACGAACGGAACCGCCTACTACTACGTGGTAACGGCCTCCGATGCCGCAGGACCGAGCGCTATCAGCTCTGAAGGGAGCGCGGTACCCGGAACTGCCCCGAATGCGCCGGTCTTCAAAACGGTCGTGGCAGGCAACGGGCAAGTAGTGCTCGCTTGGACGGCTCCGGCTGGAGCACAAACCTACGACGTGTATAGGGGCGCCTCAACGGGAAACTACACCAGCCATCCCGTTGTCGCATCCAGCACCACATCGTACCGGGACACAGGCCTCACCAATGGAGTGACGTACTACTACGTCGTGACGGCCTCCAACGGCTATGGCACGAGTGGTCATAGTCCGGAGATCCACGCGACGCCGGCGCTGTCTTTCTGGCCCATCAACGCCATCCCGAATCAGTTCGGCTACCTGGACGTGCCGATGACGCTGCCCGGCTGGATGGAAGGCGTCGAGCCCATCGACGCCGGCCAGGGCGATGGACCTTCAGGCGCCATCTCGGTGAACCTTGCCTTCGGCGACCTCAGGTTCGACTCGGGACCGGACCTGGCTCTTGCGAACATGGCCGGAGCCGGCATCACCTTCGAGCGAGAGTACCGGACGGTCATGGCAAACGCCGGCCTGTCCTCCAAGGGCCTGCCGCCCGGGTGGACCCACAACTGGGATTACTGGATGGTGAGTACCACGCCGGGCACATGGGGCCCTATCCAGCTCGTCTATCCGAACGGCTCATCCGAGACGCTAACACCGAACCTCGACGCCGGCGGCAACCCTCTCGGCACCTTCAATACTGCGGCCGGAGCGCCGTACACGGCGACGGGTTCTGCCTCTACGAGCGCCGGGGTTTGGAACCAGATCGCCCTGGTCCATAACGGCCTTTCGCAAGAGATCTTCACCATTCCGGCCGGAGATACCGTATACCGGCCGTTAACAGTAATCCAAGCGAACAATTCGCAACTGAACTTCCACTACGATTCGTCCAGCCGGCTCACCTCCATCGACAACGCTTCTTCGACGAATAGTTTGTCGATGCAGCTAAACCTGACCTACTCAGGCAGCTTGCTGAGTGAGGCCAAAGATAACTACGGCGGAAACGCCAGATACTACACGTACACGAGCGGTTTACTCTCCACCGTCTCGACCCTCGTCGACACCTCGGTAGAGTGGACCTACGCCTATACGGCCATGAGCACGCCGGCCGGCTGGGTGAACTATCTGTACACCGCGACCTCGCGAGATCCGCAAGGAAACTGGACGACGACCACCCTGGGCTACGACGGCATCTCCGGCGTTGCCTTGACCCGCTCGGATCCGACCAACAACATCCGGACGACGAGCTACCCTTCGCCCTTTACCGGCGCCGTCAACATCACAAACTCGCAATCCGGACAGCAAACGGACTCCTTTACGAAGGCAAGCGACACCCTCGGCCGGACGATCTCCCAAACGAGCTGGGCGCTCGATACGACACTTTTCTCGTACGGTTCCAGCAATTTGGCACTGCCGACTTTAATCACACTGCCGAACCATACCAGCGTCAACGTATCGGCCGACTCGAATGGGAATCCTACGCAAGTCGCCTATCCCTATGGCAACAGCACGCTTTACTCGTGGAGCTACCCGAGCTATGCGCCGCAGGGCCTGCTGAGCAGCGTCACCGAAAGGGGCCGCGACGGCACTTTGGCGACGACCGCATATACCTACTTCACGACGACCCAGCCGTCTTCAGGCCAGTTCGCCGGATCTCTCCAGAAGGTGACCTACCCGAACAACGATGTGCTTACGTACTCGTACACCTCTCACGGGGACGTCTTGGCCGTAAGCGATTCGACCGGCGCGACGACGACCTACGACTACTCCAGCGGCGGCTCAGAGCTTGCCGGAAGGCCGTATTCGGTCATGGATCCGGCCGGCTGGTCCACAAGCTTCCAGTATGACCCTCGGGGCAGGCTAATCGGGGCGGTGGATCCGATGCTCAATCAGGCATCTCAAACCTACAACGGCGACAACCAGATTGCGAGCATCACGTTGCCGGAGGCCATGTCGGTTCAGTTCAACTATCTGGCCAGCGGCCGGCCGCCGACCGGCTCGGTCCTTTACCAGTCCAGCAGCCCGGTCCGGGATGAGACGTACTACTACGATTCGCAGTCGCAGCCCGCTTCATCCATCGATGGGAACGGCCTGAGCACGATGTTCACGCTGGACGGAGAATCGGACCTGACCGGCCTGGTCAACGGCAACGGCTTGCAAGTCCACAGCTTCCTATTCGCGCCTTGGGTTCGCGAAGAAGTAACGACTTTGGGCGTCCCCTCTTCGCCGAACGCTTTAACCCTGACGACGACGCTCACATCCACCGGCAACGTGCTAACGGTGGCGGGTTCGGACAACCGAACCGAGACGAACTATTATCAGACGACTGGCGATCTCGACCTCCTGGTAGACACGAAGGTCCAAGATCCGACAATCCATTCGATGGGCGGGACGGCGATGCAGTGGATGAGCGAGACCGCTTTCCAAAGCTACGACGGCTTCGAGCGCCTGACCGACGTCAGGCAATACACCCCCGATTTGGTTAGCTGGATCGAGCATCAATATGCGTACGACAACGAAGGCAACGTCCTAACCGATAACTTCAGCGCGATCGCGAACCTGACGCCAAATGGCGATGGGCTGCTTACCCTGAGCGACGGGGGCACGCAAATCTCCTATGCCTACAACCCGGACGGAACGCGAAGACAGATGGTCATCCAGCTTCAGTCCGTTCCGGGCGGACCTGCCGCCGTTACGTACAACTACACCTACGACCCCTGCAAAAGGGTGACGAGCATCTACGTCTATCCGGGCAATAGCGTATCCGGCGGCACGCCGCTCGCTTATGCGAACTACAGCTACGACAAGAACGGCCGCGTTACGGCGGTGCGCTCGATGAAGGCGACGACCCTGTACAGCTACGATGGCCTCGGGCGGGTTACCCAGATCCAGAATCTCAGCCCCGATTCGGGCTATGACCATGCGGCGCCGACATCCTCTCAGGTTCCGGATCCCTACGTCGCAGGAGTCACTCATACCGTTTTCCAGCAGTTCGGCAGCACTTACGACGGGAAGGGCGACCGGGCAAGCATGAGCTTCGTCGCCCTGACCTACATGGGGACCAACCCGACTACCGATCCTTCGACTTATGCCTCAGGAGCGGCAAACTGGTCTTATGATTCCGGAAGCAGACTTACCGGCGAATCTTGGACAAGCCCAACGTCTAGCTCCGTCAGCTTCAATCACGCCTACGACGGCGCCGGCAACCTGACGAGTTTGCGCGGGAATACCTTTACCGTCGACAAGAACACCGACCGCCTGACGAGCGGCGGTTATAGCTCGCTGACCTACAACTCAAGCGGCGAGCTGACCGCCTTCGGCAGTTCGACGATAGGTTACGATCCGCTTGGCGAACTCACGACCTATTCGGGCGGCACAAGTTCGACCTATAGCGCGAGCGTTGTTTACGACCACCTGGGCCGGCGAGCGGTCATAACCGAGACCATGGGCCCGGGCACGCCCGGCCCTGCCGGAACGCCGACGACCGACTCGCAGTTCTTCGTCTACGACGGCGGGGATCTGGTCTATCGCCTGTTCTCCAAGCTGACTCCGCTGGACCAGCCGGATTTCACCAACTTCGTCGATAGCGGCATGCTCTATCTCTACGGGCCGACCGGCCTGGTGATGGAGTTCGACAGCCTCGGCGCCAACGCGAAGACCTTCCTGTTCGATCCCAACGGAAACACGGTTTCCATGTCCAACGGCATCGACGGCGGGACGGACTTCAAGGGATCCACCGCCGTCCCGATGTTCTACGACGCCTACGGCCTGCCCGTCTGGACGCCCCCGACGCCGAACGCCTATCCGGCAGTACTGAACCGGGCGACGTCCCAGCCGTTCCAATACAAGGGCCAATACGGCTACTACACCGACGGCGCCACCGGCCTTATCTACTGCATCCACCGATACTACGACCCCAACACCGGAAGATGGACCGAGCGAGATCCCACTGGGCTCGACGGCGGGGCCAATGTGTACGCGTACTGCGATGGCGATCCGGTAGGAAATGTCGATTCTGATGGACTCGTACCTGACTGGGATTATTTCGCCGGATGGCACTACAAACGAAAGTGGGGCGCATGGCCAAAGACCTACTTATACGAAGACTACAGAGGCTCCATTGTCTATCATTTTGCGGACCGGGGCCCAGATCGGCCGCTAGATCACTGGAGCAATCGAGATCTGTGGATACCAACAGTTGTAGGCGGGGTGCTCCGAAAGCCAAAGGCTGTACTAATTCAACAGTGGGAAGACTTGAACGCGATGAAGTGGCCCATCAATCCGGCCAACGGCCGCCCATATATTGCGCATCATGTTCAAGCTCTTGCGGACGGAGGCCCCGACGAAGCTTCAAACGTCCAACCTGTACGAACTATGAAGGACCACGTTGAGATCCACAAGGCAGCTGGCGACCAGGTTCGCTGGGCGAAGGAAGCTTGGGCAAGACGTCGCCGGGCAAGGGAAATCGAGAAAGCTGCTGAAAGCGAGCAAGGTCATGATTGATATCTCTAGGATGACACCGGTAAATCTTTTGACAAGCGACACATCTGAGGTTGGCTTAGACATTGCCGACCTAGCTGTCGAAGCCCGAGATTATCTACTGGCACATGACTGGTGTGTCGATGTTAGAGGACTCTATTTCGATCGCGGCTTTCCAAACGTCGCTGTGTTCTTTGCCGATGTAGAACCGTCCGGCGACGCGGATCCCCAGATTTGGGTCATCGTTGGCGATGTGCCTCCTCTGTATATTGATACAGTTGATCAACACAACGGGGCCGAGGCATTGGCTGGATATGTCGTCGTGCTTACCGACTTAATAGACTTCTTCAATCAAGGTCAGTCGCTTAGCGGAATGCCGCCGCTTCTGACTAGGCGGAGTCTAGAACCTCTCATACTAAATAGCGAGTTAGCGAACATGCTTTCCAGTAGACTAGCTCTCATCGCCAAAACGACGCTTAGTCTCTGGAAAAACGAGATCGACAGCGAGATGCGGGAGGCGCTTTTGGAAGTAAGTTTGTGATGCATCGTTCTCCCCAATTTCTTCGGAACTGTGTGTCGCTTTGCCCTTCCGGGATCAGCGATACGCCCTGGTACCGCGCGATATCCTAGCTGTTCCAATATAAAAGCTGTTACACCTGGTGCCATAGACCTTGGGAGGACGGACATGGAAGCAGATTCTAACACCAAGCTTTTTGAAGACCTCGATCGGGCAATCCGCTCAGCTTTACGGAATACGGGTTATGGGCAGGTAAACAACGATTTCGTTCTAGATGCAGCGGACCACGATGAGCGACTATATGCGGCGAAGACGATCCCCCCTGCCGGGATAAGGGACCTACGGGAATCTGCTGACGAATACTTTGATGCGTATGCTCATGGTTTTCGGAATGCCAGAGGAATGTCGTGGGAACAAGGCCGTGCTGAACTTGAACTTCGTCGACGAGCCGTTGCAGAGGAGCTTGGCGTCGCTATCGACACCGATCCATGAGCTTCGTTGAGCATTCTTCTGCCTGCGCGGTATAGCGGGTAAGCAAGGTTGGCGCGGAAAAGATTTATTTGTAGGTCATTCAGGGGCGCTGATGACTTCGACTCACGAGGAACCTATAGGGGTGGGCAAACAATCGGGCCTGATCGCTCTCACAATCTTGGCGAGTGATGATCGACGTATAGCGCGCACGACAGAGGAGTCAAAATGAAGGGTCTTCCTTGCTTAGTGCTTTTCTGTTGCACAGTTTTTCAGGCCGCGCTGATTGCTGGGTGTTCGCACGATAAATCACTGCACGGCCAGATACCACAAATCATGCCACCTTACCGCACGACTTCGGACCGGGATAGCGAAAGCGTAGACCACGCTCGACATCAAGTTCCAACGGACGAAGACTTTAGAGAACTGGAGATGGAAAACGACTCGGCGCATGTTATCGGCGCAATTGAATTGTTCATTCTTCGCCACGGTCGCCCGCCGGCAAACTTTGAGCAGATCCGGGGAGTGACAGAAGCGATAGCCGCTCCGGACAAAATCGACCCATTGTTGCGCTTCTCGTGGACGATCTCAAAGGAGTTCATCGACAAGGACGAGGACAACCGCAAGAAAGTCAAGATCACGATTACCGTTGCCTCGCCGGATCATCCCACCGTTGTCGAAAGCGTCGACACAGACCTAAAAGACATTGGTCCAGGTGACATACCAAAGAGTGTTAAGTACTAGCGTCGGTCAACCTAATGCGCCGGGGCGTAAGCCATTGAATGGGCACACTCCGGCACCGAGAACAACGGACCTTGTAGCCTCAACGAATCAGATGCCTTGGCGCCTTATGATAACATGAGGCCTCGTGGCGTCGCCTTCCCAAAGCTTGATCGAAAATGAACTGAGACTGGCCCAGCAGGAATATCGGGCTGGAAATCTGGCGTCCGCTGAGGCGCGTGTCGCGAAGCTTTATGAGCGGTACCCAGGCCGGGCCGACATCTTGATGGCCAAGGGGATGATGTTGGTTGCCCGGGGGGATCAAGAGGCGGCTTTCGAGGCTTTTTCGATGGCCCTCGATATCGAGCCGAACCTTCCGGAGACATTGGCGTGGGCGGCATTCGTCGCCTTGAATCTTGGCCGCTATGGGGAAGCGGAGCAATTCGCGGGCAGGCTGACGCAGGCCGTGCCTGCGAATCCGCGAGGTTATTACCTACTGGCGAACGCCCTGCGCGCGCAGGACCGTATCGAGGAGGCTTTGGCGGCCATCGACCATGCCCTGGACTTGAATCCGAAGGATACGGAAAGCCTGGTAACGAAAGCCCGCCTGCTGAAGGCTTGGCAGATGCCGGCGCTGGCCGAGGAGTTATACAAGCGATCGATGGCGATCCGCCCGACGCCCGCCGCCGGCATGGAGCTGGCCCAACTGTTCCTCCGGGATAGCCATCCCGAATCGGCTCTCGAAATTCTTCAGCAGATTGCTCCGATGATGCCCAAGACGGACCGTCCCTACGCTCCGATGGGGGAGGCGTACACGCTGATGCACCGGTTCGAGGAGGCGGAGGAGCAGTGGGAGCTTGCCAAAAAATACGCGGCAAATCCGACTCCGATCGCACAGGGACAAGCCCGCGTCGAAATCGCGGCCGGCCGCTTCGACCGTGCAGAAGGAATCTTATTCGAGCTGATCGACGACGGCGTAGACCTCCCGACGACCTTTTCGATTCTCAGCACGGGCCGGAAAATGAAGGCCGACGATTTGCCGCTTATCGAGCGGATGGCGTCACTTCCGATCGACCGGCTGACCGTTTCCGAACAGGTCGATCTGAATTACGCTTTGGGGAAGAGCTTCGACGACGTTCGAGACTACAAGCGCGCGATTGCCGCTTACGACGAAGCAAACCGCCTCTGCCTGAACATCTATAAACAAAGAAGGGCGTTCGACAGGGACCAAACGAAGGCGTTTACAGACTTTCTGATCGAAATCTCGACTCCGGAGCGGATCCAGTCGCTGGCGAAAGACGGATTGCCGGACGACTTCCCCTTGTTCGTCGTCGGAATGATGCGGTCGGGAACAACGCTCACGGAGACTATTCTGAGCGCCCACTCCAAGATCGCAGGTGGAGGCGAGCAGGCTTTTTGGACGGAGCACGTCGTGGAGTTCATCCACATGGACGGCCACGGCCTCAGGTACGACCACCGGCTAGTTACCCAGTTTGCTCAAGAATATCTGGGTCTGGTGGGCGCCAAAGACGATTCGAAGCGGTATGTCATCGACAAAAACCCCGGGAACTATGAGCTGGCCGCCATTCTGCATACCGCCCTGCCGAATTGCAAATTCATCCATCTGAAGCGCCACCCGGTCGACAACCTACTCTCCATCTGGATGACGCCCCTCAGCGCAAACGTTCGATTCGCATCCGACCGGTCAAACCTCGTGTTCACGTACCGGGAGCACATGCGGCTGGTGAACCACTGGCTGGAGGTTCTCCCACCCGACAGATTCGTTTCGTATCGATACGAGGATCTTACGTCAGACCCGCAAACGACGATCTCCTCGATGCTCGACTACCTCGGCCTGGAGCGCGAGGAGGGTTGCTTCGCGCCCGAGAAAAACACGCGCTCCGTCCTTACGCCGAGCGTGTATCAGGTGCGGCAGCCGATCAATCGGGGCTCGCAGGAGCGGTGGAAGAACTACGAGCCGTGGCTCGACGACTTCGCCGAACTGCTCAGCGAAGCATAATAGCGGTATGGCCGCCGTACTCGACGAACTCATGGAGCGCGCCAATTTGGCGTCTGCGCAGGGCCGTTTCGACGATTGTGCGGCGCTCTGCGGGGAGATCTTGGCAGCGTTGCCCGACAGCGTACCGGCGCTCGTCTTGGCGGGCGTGGCGCTGTCAAAAATGGGCGATCCGCCGGCCTCCATCGAGTTTTTCCAGCGCGCGATTGCTATCGACCCTCGCGGCGCCCCAGCGCATTTGTGGCTTTCGATGGCACTCAGGGATACCGGGAACAAGCTGGAAGCTTTGAGCCACGCTCAGCGGGCGACGACCCTCAATCCCGGCGATCCGATCGGAATCCACCACCTCGGGCAGTGCCTCATGGACCTCGAGCGATTCGAGGCCGCTCTGGGCTCGCTCGAAAGAGCCGCCATCATGGCGCCGAATGTGGCGCTTCCTCAGTTCACACTCGGTATTGCCTTCAAGGCATTGAAACGCAACCCGGAGGCGACAAGCGCCTTGCGCCGATCCGTCCGGCTGAACCCTTCTTCCGTTTCCGCGCTCGTCGCGTTACGGGGCCTGCTGATGGAAGAGGGCGATACGGTAGGCGCTGCGCAAGTCGCGCGCGACGTACTCGCCTTGGAACCTCAATCGGCGGAAGCCACCGTTTGGCTCGCCCTGGCCTTGCTGGAATGCGGCAAGGCGGCCGAAGCAGATGCCTATGCGCAGCAGGCGATCGATCTAGAGCCCAATTCGGCGATGGCGTACTCGCTGCTCGGATCTATTTTTCAAATCAAGGGCGACCTTACCGTCGCTGAAACGCACTACCGGCGTTCGATGGAACTGCAGCCCAAGCAAGGAAGCGCCTACCTTGGCTTTGCCCGCAATCGGAAGATGAACGACGCCGATCGTCCGCTAGTCGATAACATGCAAGCTTTGGCCGACGATAACGAGTTATCGCCTTTCGATCGCAGCCAAATCAACTACGCGTTGGGCAAAGGGTTTGAGGACCTCGGCGACTACGAGCAGGCGATGCGCCACTTGGACGAGGCGAACCGGCTCGCATTCGCACATAAATTTGGAAATAGCCAAGACGACACCTGGTCGCTTGAATCCTACCACCGGCTTGCTCAGATGATGACGCCAGACTTCTTCGAGCGCCACCGGAGCGGCGGCTCGGCCAGTAAAATGCCGATCCTGGTGGTCGGCATGATCAGGTCCGGCACCACGCTTGCCGAACAGATTCTGTCTTCCCATCCTTCCGTCGGAGCAGCAGGCGAGCAGCGGTTTTGGTTAGAGAGCGGGTTGTCGGTTCTTACGGCCGCCGGGTCGCGAGTCGACATGCCGATGCTGGGGCGCCTTGCCGGAAGGTACGAAAAACTGCTCCGGGAGATCGCGCCGGGCAAGGCCCATGTGGTCGATAAAATGCCAATGAATTACATTATGCTGGGGATGATTCACCTGGCATTCCCCGGGACCAAAATCATTCACATGCGCCGTCACCCGGTCGACACCAGCCTGTCGATTTATGCCACGCCAAACCGAATTCGCCTGGGTTGGGCCCACGACAAGGGAAATATCGTGCTTGCCTACCGCGAATATGAGCGGCTCATGCAGAGGTGGCGTGACGTGTTGCCTCCGGGAACCATTCTGGAGGTCCAGTACGAGGATTTGGTGCGCGATCCCGAGCCTGCGACTCGAGAGTTGATCGAGTTTTGCGGCCTTGAGTGGAACGATGCCTGCCTTAGGCCCGAGGAAAACGAACGGACGGTCGTCACTCCCAGTGTGTGGCAAGTGCGACAGCCGGTTTATAGGACTTCAGTCGCGCGCTGGAAAAAGTTTGAGCCATGGCTTGGACCCTTGGCCGAACTGATGCCGCAGTCCGGCGTGTAAAAGAAAAAAAGAGGAAGCGACCCGTTGAGCCGCTTCCTCCGAAACCAACCGATGCCCTTGGGCTATTTACCGGGAACCACACCTGCGCTACCGGTCGTAGTGCTCGGAGCCGCGCTACCAGAAGTAGTACTCGCCGCACCGCCAGACGCGGCGGCCGGGGCCTTTTCCCCAGCAGCCGGCGCATGAGCCAGCGTGTTCTTCTTCGGCGCCGTGCTGCCTTTGCCCTGCGCATTAGCCTTCGCAAGACTTGCTTCGAACGCCTTATCTTCGGGCGCAGGACCATCGCCGCCCCCCGTGCATCCCGCAAGAAGCGGGACGCACAAGGCCAAAGTTACAACCCAAGTTAGCGATCTCACTGGTTAATTGCCCAAATGAACTTCGACGAGTCGAACACCGTACCTCGCGGCGCAGATCCGGAACCGGCTTCGGTACCGTACGCGGCGCAACCAGCAGCCACCTGGCTGATCGGCATAGACTTCACGTGACCATCGGCAAAACCAACTACAACCTGTCCGTTCTGAGCGCCCGTTGCCGCCGTGCTCGACGTCTGGTTGTAGAACGGCCACAGGAATCCGTAGACCGCAGCGCCCGTTGCGGGAACCGCCTGCCAACCGCTTCCATAGCTGTAAAGGTGGCCGGAACCGGCTTCGCTCGTGTACTGGCTCATCGGCTGCAGCAAGTTGCCATTCGCGTCGTCCCAGCAAGGAGTCTGTACGACCCAGTTACCACCGCCGGTCGGGGCGCCGCCAACGCGGTTCCAGATCGACGTTCCATACATCAATGTGTGGGCCGGCTGAGTTACTTGGCTGGCGTTGACGGAAGCGGAGCCGATATAGGTGCCGCCAGGAACGGTTTGATAGATCCACGGGCTAAAGAACGCGAAGTTATAGCCCATGTTGGCGCGGACGCCCAACGCGTACTGCTTCTGAACGGTGGTAGCCGTTGCGAGCGTGCAGCCCATATAGCGGCACTGGTCGGAAATGCGCTGATTCTCACTCTGCCACGGATCCATCGGGTCGATGACGAACCCGGTGTTCTTCGTGTACGGATACATCTGCTGGAACGGTACGGTGTCGGGAGGGCCATATCCCCAACCTGGACCGTTAACGCTTCCGCTATCGGAAAGCATGTAAGAGTCGTCGTAGTCGCCGATGTACATCATCGAAGCGAGAACGCCCTGCTTCATGTCGCTTACAGCCGTGGTCTTCTTGGCTGCTTGCTTGGCTTGGGCAAAAACGGGGAAGAGAATAGCCGCCAGGATGGCGATGATCGCAATGACGACCAGCAGTTCGATAAGCGTGAACGCGCGCGTGTTTTTATGGCGAGAGTACAACATAAAGGCAAACCTCAAACAAATTGGTAGCCGAAGAGGCCACCAGGCCACCATTGTAACGCGGTTTTAACCGATTTGCCTAACATTTTTTGTCGGGCCGGCCAGAACATGCCGATAACACAAACTTATGCCTTGGGCTGCTCGGCTTCGGCTGCGAACAGGGCGACGTCGCGATTCGGATGGATCATCTGGGAAAGGTCGCCCTGGAAACGCGGACACGCTTCGGCTCCAGGCTCAATTCGGGCCTGAGCCCACCCATAGCTGACCAACGTCTCCAACGATTTGATGCACTGCGACCAGAAGAAGTGGTACTGCGCCTGCGACATCGAGTTTGCCGCCGCTTGCCCTTTGACGGCTTCCTTTAACTCCCTAAAACTTCGCTCTTCCAGTAGAAACCGTGCGACCCAACCCAGGGACTTAACGAGCGGAAGAATCTTGCCACCGCGCCGATACGCCCGATGACGGGTAATCCTGCCTTCGAATAACTCGGCAACCCAGTCCTTTTCGGCGCCCTCGGCGTCAAGCTTGAAGTGCGTCTTCCCTTCGATCTCGTGATACGGCTCGTCGCCCGTAAAAGACGAGATGAGTTCCTTCGTGGCAAGCGAGCCGAAGAACCCGATGTCGGTGCTGCCGCTCGAGTCGATGAAGCCGCCCTGCCCAAGCCATTGCCAGGCCTCGGCGGCGGTCAGCTTCAACCCTGCGTCTCGCGCGATTCCCTGTGCGTGGACGCCTAACTCGGAGAATTCACCTTGACCGGTATACCAAAAATCCGCAAATCGGATGTGTTGCCGTATGTGCCCCCGGTGGTTTACGCAGTACTGAGACCGAAGCCATTCCGGCTCGAACTCGCCTCGGTCCATCGACAAGATCGCGTATGCGACCTCCCGCGCTCCCGAGTGAGCGAGGCTCATTCCGGCCGACAGAATCGGGTCGGCAAAGCCGGCGCTCTCTCCAGCCAGAAACCAGTTTTCGCCGGTCAGGCGCTCCGATACGTTGCTCCAATCTCTGGTCGTTCGAACAGTCGGCTCGGCCGTCGCATTGCGAAGGAGCTTCGAGAGGATGGGGTCCGAACGCATCGCTTCGTCGTACAGTTCGTCCGGCCGCTTCCCTTGCTCTTTGTAGTAGCGGGCAGGGATCACCAGCCCGATCGAAGTGCGCACCGGCCCGAGCGGAATGAACCAAAACCAACCGACCTTCAGCGCCAAAATCTGGATGCGCGTACCGCCTACGCCGATGTGCGTCGCCCACTCGGCGTTGTTCCAGTAATTCCAGATCGCGATGTTCTGCAGGTTGGTCGGGTAATCGACTCCGACTCCCATCGCGCGACGCACGATGCCCGAGGTTCCGCTCGCGTCGACGTAATACCGCGCTGTGACTTGGCTCCCGTCGTCGAGAACCAGTCCCTCGACGCGGTCTCCCTCGCGGAGCACCTTCCGAACCGCTGTCGATTCCCGCACGGTGCAGCCCATCGAGGCCGCATGGTCGAGCAGGATCTTGTCGAAGATGGCTCGGTCGACTTGAAACGCGGTGCTCTGCCTTTGACCCGTGTAGGTTCCCGGGCGGGGCGCCGGGTCGAACTTGCCGTCGGGGAGAAACTCGAAATCCCAGAGGTCGTCCGTACAGCCCCAGCGGTAAGTCGCCCCGATCTTAATCGGGAATCCAGCCGCCTCGACCTTGTCCCAAACGCCCATCTCGTCGAGAATCCGCGAGATGAGGGGAAGCTGGCTTTCTCCGACGTGGTCGCGAGGAAACGCCTCGCGCTCCAGGATGAGGATCTTCAACTCGGGGTTATACTTGGCGAGCAGCGTCCCCACGGTAGACCCCGCAGGCCCGCCACCCACGATGGCGACATCAAAATCGAAACTCATTAGAGTTATTTCACCAGATTCGGCTGATACCGTAGGCGTCCATAGCTTGATCGTTGCTGATAAGCGCTAGGTTCGCGATCCTTGCCTGAGCGGCAAGTAGGCGGTCAAAAGGGTCTTTGTGGGCCAGAGGTAGCTTGGTCAATTCAAGCAAGTGGCTTCTTTCGACCGTCACGAGGGTCATGCCGTTCCCTTCGATTTCATCAGTAAACAGCTCTGCTAGCGGAGCAGCGACTTCTAGGCGTCCAAGAGAAACCTTGATCGCGATTTCCCAGCATGAAACGATGCTGACATATGTGTCGTTGTTCCGATCCTCGACGATTCGCCTGGCTAAAGCTGACAAGCGTCTATCTCCCGACGTCAGCCAGACAAAAGCGTGGGTATCTAGAAGCACGCGCATTACATGTAATCTTCGAATCCTGGTATCGGGTCATCGAAGTTGTCGTGGATTGTAATCCGACCCTTCATGCGGCCAAACTGCGGAACCTTTCTAAGGCCGCTGTCGACGGTCAGCACGCGTACCTCAACTTCTTGACCGGGAAGTAACTCCGGAAAGGTTAATTCGATGTGCCCGCCGGTCCCAACCTCGACCAACTTTGTCAGTTCCATACCGATATGATACGCCCCATCGATACGCAGACGTTTACACGAGCCCGACGTGGTCGAACTTGCCGCCTAGGACCTTCTCGGAGTTCGCACCCATCCATTTGTCCAGCACATTGGCGTAAACGCGGCGGAAGTCGGTGGTGAACTTCATGTCGCCGTCCTTAAGATCCTTGAGGCTGGGGTGCTCGCCGTGGACGCCGCCCTTCACGGCGCCGCCGGCGACGAACATGACACTGGCGGTTCCGTGGTCGGTACCCGAAGAGGCGTTTTCGCCCGCGCGGCGTCCGAACTCGGAGAACGTCATCAGCATCACGTCCTTGTCGCGCCCCTGCAGCGCCAGGTCGCGATAGAAAGCCGAGATCGACTCCGCGATCCCACCGAGCAGGTTCGCGTGCTGGTCCGGCTGGTTGGCGTGCGTGTCGAAGCCGCCGATGCCCACGTAGTAGACCCTCGTCGACAACCCGCCGACGATTAACTTGGAAACCGATTGCAGCGAGCGAGACAGCTCGTTGTATTCCGGATAGTGCGCCGTCTTGTTTGCCTTCTTGTCGTAGGCGCCCAGTGCGGCGCGGATCTCGGTCGTATTCGTGTATGCATGGCCACCGACCTTCCGGATGAAATCGCCATGGTTATTGGCGATCGTCCCTTGTGAGTAGATCGAGCGCCGGGCGGCAAGACGCGCCTGATATTCCTTGTCTTGGTTCGGGCTTGAGAAGGGGTCATCCTGACCCAGGGTCAGCACCGACGCCGCGATGTTTTCGCTGCTGAACGCCATCGGGAGCGTTCCGGTGAGCGTCAAGCCGGAGAGCGGGTTCGCCTTTAGGTGCCCGTCCTCGTTGAAGTATCGCGCAAGCCAGCCGACGCGATCTTTCAGCTGGTGCGCCGGGTCCGCCAACTGCCAGATATCGCTGGATTCGAAGTGGCTGTAGTTCGGATTCGGGTACCCGACGCCGGCAACTACGGCAAGCTGCCCCTTCTCGTACATCTCCTTTATCGGTTTCAAGCGCGGGTGCAACCCGAGGTTGGCGTCGATCGGCACGACGTCCTGTTTGCGAATCCCGATCGTCGGACGGAGCTTCTTGTACTCCGGATCCATGTACGGCACAACCGTGTTAAGACCGTCGTTACCGCCGCCGAACTCGACCAAAACGAGAATCTTGTCGCCGGAAATCAAGGACGACTGGCCGGCAGCGACCGACTTGATCGTTTGAGCATGGGCAGCCTCCATCAGGAAGGTCGGCATACCGATGCCGAGCGCCACAAAGCTCATCCCGTTATGCAGAAATTCTCGTCGTGTTTGTCCGCTCATCGTTCGACTCCTTTATGCCAAGTGATATTCGGGGCAGGTTGGGACCGGCGGGCACATCGAATTAACCTTTCCGGAGTTACTTC
>Ga0206868_10091_pt1 | contig 28258 bp, 29 predicted proteins | sample Alteio_BWOrgCont_38_FD_152901 | JGI IMG/M metagenome (GOLD analysis project Ga0206868, IMG submission 152901) | Enriched cells from forest soil in Barre Woods Harvard Forest LTER site, Petersham, Massachusetts, United States -... | ecosystem: Environmental > Terrestrial > Soil > Temperate forest >... | reverse complement strand
AGGTAAATTAAGGGACTTATATACAATGTTACACTTCATAGATAAAAAAGAGAGTTTTTGACATTTGACACCACTGGCTTTTTAGACTTTGATTGTTGCCGTGAAACAGCCCGATATTTGCAAGACTGTAATTGATGAAGAGGCTGGCGTGTCGTATCGGATTTTAGCATACCGCGAATTGACCGATGTGGAAGCTGTTCGGGTAACGGCTCTTGAAGATAAGACCCGCCATTTGCGTTAAATCCTCAATCTTCTCAAAAAACGGTGATTTTTCAGGGTTTTTCATCTAGTGTAGCTTTGTATATAAGTCCCTAAATTTAAGCAGTTTTTAGGAAAAAAAATTGTTTATTTTTTGAAGTGGCGAGAGCGGTCATTGAATCTGGAGCGTCTCGCGGTCAACGTAGGCCGCCTCCATGGCCCAGGCGAGAAAGACAATCAGGCCAAAATACAGCGTGCCCATGATCAGGCGTTGTTCAGGAGTGACTTCAAAATAGCGGCGTTCCGCTTCCGTTTTGCGGCGAAACAGAGAAAAAAGCCGTGGCAGGGAAAACGCGATAATGATCAGCAGAAGAAAATTTCCATGGCCGTTAATAAAACGCATGACCGTATAACCCACCAGGATCACAAATCCGACAATCCACAGCCACGGTGATAGCGCCGTAACCACCCGTCCGCCATCCAGAAAGCCGACCGGCATGAGGTTAAACAAATTCAGAAAAAAGCCGGTGTAGGCCAGCGCGAGAAAGAGCGGATTTTCCGTCGCGTGATAAATGCCTACACAGGCGATCGCGCCAATCGTCCCCAGCAGCGGGCCGCCGATGCCAACGAAGGCTTCAATCCATGCGTTGCGCGGCGCTTCCCGAAGGGTGATCAGTGCGCCGACAAATGGAATAAAAGCGGGCGTGGTGACTTTGAGGCCGACCCATTTCGCGGCGATCAAATGCCCGCATTCATGGACAAAAATCAGCAGCACGAACCCAACGGCAAATTGCCAGCCCCAAAATACGGCATAAGCCCAAATGGAAATCACCATGGTTATGCCGGTTTTGAGAAAGGGTAGTAGAAACTTGAATTTCGCGAGAAATTTGAAGCAAACGAGAAGTGCCACGCCGGCCGGCGCGAAGAATTTTTTAACCTTCTGCCCGAAGGTCAGCTCGATAGGCCGGCCATCCGGGCCGTATTGGCGCTGGGTAAATTCGTTTTGGTCCACGCCCAAGGGTTAATCGCGGCGGCGCGCGGGTCAAACGAATTGTGATTTTCAAAACGCCGCGGCGTGCTATTTTAAGGGCGATGATTCTGGTTTTGGACAATTATGATTCGTTCACTTACAACCTCGTCCAGTATCTGGGCGAACTGGGAGCGGACACGGTCGTGAAGCGCAACGACGAGATTTCGCTCGATGAGATCCGCGCGCTCAAGCCCGAACGGATTTTGGTATCGCCGGGGCCATGCTCGCCGCGCGAATCGGGCCTGTCGAACGACGTCATCCGGACGTTCTCGCAGGAGGGCGTGCCGGTCTTTGGCGTTTGCCTGGGGCACCAGTGCATCGGGCATGTATTTGGCGCGGACGTCGTGGTGAATTACCGCATGATGCACGGCAAGACTTCGCCGATTAAGCACAACGGCAAGGATTTGTTCGAGGGCATGCCCAACCCGTTTGCGGCCACGCGGTATCATTCGCTGGTCATCAGGCGCGATACGATGCCCGCTATCCTGGAAGTGACCGCCGAAAGCGACGAAGGCGAAATCATGGGCGTGAAGCATAAAACGCTGCCGATTTGGGGCGTGCAATTCCATCCCGAAAGCATCCTGACCGAGAACGGCCGGCAGATTTTGAAGAACTTCCTCAAGCTCAAGGCGTAGGCAAGCGCAGCGGCAAATGATTTGGAAAGGGGTCCCTGCCCTGCGTCGCGTTGTCGCCACCCTGCACCGGAAGCGCCAGCCCGGCAAGTTGCGGAAACTGTTTGGGATTTTTTACGAGCACGACAGCAAGGTCATCGGCATAAACAGCCTGCCATCCATCGTTCTTCGCCAGCGCGAACCCGCCGGCGAGATTGGAAGGCAGTAGAGCGTAATCGGCGCGCGAAATATCCAGGGCGTTGGTATCGAACGGTTCCCCATTGTAGAGCTTCCAGTGCGCCGCGATGATCGCGGGAGAATAAACACTGTCCAACCGGCCATCGATGGAGACGCGGCTGTTCGGCAAATTCCAAAAACACATCTCGCCCCAATCAAAGAAGACCAGCAGGTTTCCGTGCAAGCCGTGCTGTTTGATAAAATCGAGGGCGGCGACGGGATATTGCGCGCGCGGAACTTCCATCGTCCAGAAATGTTTTTTATGGAGGGTGCAAGCGGCAACGAGGATGCCCGCGGAAATCAAAATCAGGATCGTAGTCGAAGCTCTTCGGACCGCGGTGGATTGGAACAGTTGAATGAACCGCTCAAAGTGATTGCGAAAACGCTGGAAGACATCGGCCAAGTGCGGCGGGACAAGCGCAAGCGCCGCGATGCAAAACAACGGCGTATTGCGGACCGCGCGGAAGGCCACCAGGAAGAGAATCACCAGCACGGCTATTTCCCACAACTGGCGCGGGCGGCGGGACAAAATGAACGCCACCGCCGCGAAGGCCACGCAGATGAAGAACATGGCGTGTTCGCCGTTGAACCGGGCGGGGTTCCATTCCTGGATTTGCGGCCGCAGCCAGAGGACACTCCCCACGAGCCAGCGGGCCAATTCAAAACCGTGAGGATTTATGACAACTGACGCCGCCGCAGCGATGGCGCAAATCCAAAGCATAACAATGGCGCGTAGAGACATTCCGTCGCTCCAGTGGGCCGCCACTTTTGCAGGAAGAAATTTCCTGGTAACGGATTGTGCGGTGGTCGCGCCCGCGGCGGCGAAAAGCAAAACCATTCCCGCCAGCGAGCCGCCGTGCAGGTTGAACCAAAGCGCGAACATCGGCGGGAAGGCCAAGGCCCATGGCCATTTTCCCGCATGAACGCGGTTCAACAGCCAAAGCTCAATCGCCAGGAGCAGCGCAGTGAGGATTTGCGGGCGGGCGGCGAAGCCAAAAGAGATTTCTACGATCGCCAGCGCGCCAAAAGCCCAGGCCACGGCCTTCATTTTTGGATCCAGATTTTTGAACGCGACGGCGATGGCAATGCCAAAGGTCAGCAGACCGATGATGATCTTGAATAACAGAAGCCCCGGTGCGCCCAGACAAAGATACACCGCGCCCAGCACCGCTTCGCCCAGATATTCGTGGTCGAACGAGGGCTGGCCGTAAGCGGTCCAGGAAAGGTTATCAGTGGTGGTGGGAACGCCGGTCTGAACGAATTGCGCGCCGAAAAAGAGATGGCTCCATAAATCAGGATCCACGGTGTTTTCGGAAAACTGGAAGATGGCCAGGCACAGGACGCAAATGCAAAAGGCGCGGCTCAAACAGGAATGGTTCTTTGAGCTTTGGTCCGACGACATGGCAAAATAAGCCGCTACGCTGGAACCGTCAGTTCAACGGCACGCCGCGGCGGATATATGTCGGAATATCCAGGTCCTCGCCTTTGTGAATGGTCGGCTCGCTCTTGTCGAAGCGGCCTTTGGAGACGATGGCCAGCGGCAATTGCGTTTGGAGCATCTTTGATTTGTCGCGCTTGCGGACAGGGCGCGAAACAATCGGCTCACGCTGGTGCGCGGACGAGCCGGGCAAGGAACGATGCCCGAATCGCGGGTTATCAGGCAAACTATCGCCATTCGTTTCGGACGATGAATTATTTTGTTTGGACGTGTCAGTGGAAACCGGCGCTTCGGTTTTCTCCGCAGAATTTTTGGCAGCGATCAACGCGATGGATAATTTATTGGCCATGCCCGGGTCAATGGCCGCGCCCATGATGACCTGGGCCGGCTCGCACTGGCGGCTGATTTTTTTCCATGACGCGGTTGACTTCAGCCATGGTCAGGTCTTTGCCGCCGGTCAGGCTCACCAGCACGGCATTCGCCCCGGCCAGCGCGCGGCCTTCATCGAGCAATGGATGCGCGAGAAGCTTCTCAATGATTTCGCGTGAGCGCGCGGGACCGGAGGTCTCAACAAACGCAAACGCGCTTTCCGAATGGCGGTCGCGGACAAGGGCGCACAGGTCATCAAAGTGAATCTGGATCAGGCCCGGACGCGTCAGCAATTGCCAGATACCGCGGATGCCCTCAATGAGCAGGCTGCCGGTGATGCGGAAAGTTTCCAGCACGCTCGTGTTTTCATCAATGAGCTTGAACGCTTTTTGATTGGGCAGGCAAATGATGCCGTCGGCAACCGCCCGGAGTTGTTCTAAAGAATGGTCGGCCTGCTGTTGGCGGCGGTTGCCTTCGCATAAAAACGGCAGGGTGACGAAAGCGAGGACAAGCGCCCCGCTCTCTTTGGCCGCGCGCGCCAAAACAGGACTGACGCCGCTGCCCGCGCCGCCGCCTAGACCGGCGACGATAAAAACAACCTCAGCGCCCTCGCAGGCGGATTTGAGCGTAGAGAATTGTTCCTCCGCCAGCGCATGGCCGCGCTCGGGATCGCCACCGGTGCCCAGACCGCGCAACAGTTTCGTCTCGAGATGAATCTTTACCGTTGCGGACGAGGCGGCCAGGGACTGCGCATCGGTATCAATCGCCACAAAATTCGCGCCGGCAAATTCGCCGTGGTTCAAAGCGTCGCCCAGGAGGACGCCCGCCCCGCCGATGCCGAAAATTTTAATCGCACGCGTCCGGGGGGATTCGAGGGAAGCAACAGGGATGGCAGCGTCCGGAGTTTCAATTTTGATTTTCATAGGTGCGACGAGATTGAATCATTATCTTTGCAACAGGCGGCCAAACATACCGCGAATGCCGGAAACGAGCGACCGGCTTTCGCGCTTGCGGTTTTTGAACGAGCCGAATTTCGCGAGCCCAATGGCAGCGACAAATTCCGGCTGGTCGAGGGCCGACTTGAGGCCGCTGATGGATTGGGTCTGCCCCTGGGAAACGGGCATCTGCAAAACGTGTTCCGCCAAGCGGGCGATGTGCGGGATACGCGCACCGCCACCGCACAGGAAAACTCCCGCGCGCAAATAATCGGCCAGGCCCGCCTGTTCCAAATCCTGGGCGATCAACCGGAAGATTTCCTCGAGCCGCAAGGACATGATTTGGCGCAGGTGCTCGACGTTGACGACTTTGAGCACCAGGCCGAGTTCGTTGGTGATCGTCACGGTCTGGCCTTTGCATTGCGGATCCAGCAATGCGGAACCGTGCTCCAGTTTCAATTTTTCCGCGCGGCTCAAAGGCACTTTGAGGCCGTAGGCTAAATCATTGGAGACATGGTCGCCGCCGACAGCGAGCGAGCCGGTATATTTGGTGACGCCGTCCGCATAAACGACGTAATCGGTCGTGCCGCCGCCGATGTCGATGACCAGCGCGCCGAGTTCCTTTTGTTCACCGGTGAGCAGGGCAAGCGACGATGCGAGGCCGTTGAAGACAATGTCTTCGACCTCAAGCTGCAGGCCCTTGACGAGGCGGATGGAATTTTGGAGGCGATTGGTGATGCCGTGAACGACGTGGACATCCACTTCCAGCCGCGAGCCGAGCATCCCGACGGGATTGGTCACGCCGTCCTGACCATCTACGAAAAAGTGCTGGCGGATGGCGTGGATGACGCTGTTCTCCGTAGGAAGATTGATGGCCTTGGCGTTTTTGATGACGTCATGGACGTCGTCATCAGAAATTTCGCGGTCGGCGCTGACGACGGGATGGACACCGCGATTGTTGAACCCGCGGATATGCCCGCCGGTAACGCCAAGATAGACACTGCGGATTTCCACATCCGCCATTTGCTCGGCCTCGACGATGGCGTTGCGCACGTCCTCCTCCGCCTGCGCGATGTCGGCGACCTCGCCCTTGCGCACGCCGCGCGAGCGCGACTGGCCCAGGCCGATGACGTTGAGCGCGCCGTCGGCATTGACCTCGCCCACCACGGCGCAGACCTTCGACGTGCCTATTTCCAGACCGACAATGATATTAGAATCGTCAAACATTTTTCCTCCGTGAATTTTGTGTGTCCGCACTTCCCGGCGCGACTTCCGGCGCGGAAACCATTTCTGCCCAGTGAACCGGAACGTTGTTCGCCACCGCCAAATCCGCCGACGCGATGGTCCGGTTCATCCGCCGTCCCAAGTCGTAAATTTCCCGCCAGCGCGCCAATTGTTGCGGGAAGTCGTCCAGTCCAAAAGTAATTTCGCTGCCCTGCGCCGTCGTCACGACAATGACCTGCGGCGAGGAAACGTCCACGCGCTGCAAGCCGGCCAGCCCGGCCATCGGCGAATGCGCGAACGCGGCAATCAATTGGAGCGCGGCGCGGGCCTGGGGCAATTGGAGCGAACGGCCCGGCTGCAACTGAAAGACGTTCAGGCCGGTGAGCACAGGCAAGGGGACGTTCATTTGCGAAATGGGCATCGTGCAAATCCGTGGATCAAGCGATTGCATTACAACGCCGTTCGCGTCGAGCTGGAAAACCGAGACGGCAATGCCGTTCCTGGCGTCCGCACACGGCACATTGACCTGCGCGATGGGCTGGCGCTCGGTGACGCGGATCTTCAACATGCGCGGCAACACGCGCTCGACGGAAACGGATTGGATAGCCGAGACCAATTCGAGGTTGCGTTTGACGGCGGCCAGATCGAGGCCCATCAGGTTCTGACCCAGCCTGACCCCGCACCAGCGGCGCAATTGTTCCTGCGAAATCTTGCCGTTGGATTGGATGTCAATCCGCTCGATAGCAAAATTGCTGTTCTCGTAAATGAATTTATCGAGCGTCCATTCGCCCGCGCGCCAAAACAGATAAAGACCGAAGAGCGTGCCGAAAACGAGGGTGAATGCAGCGGTAGCCAGCCGGAGGCGACCACTGCGCATCTGGTCGGAGCGCAATTTCACATCGAGCACATGCCCGCGGCTGTGCCTGCGATTTTTCTGTTCGCGTTTAAACCACATTTTAACAAATGGCGGCAAGGACGGCCGCTGTTCGCCGTTGTTTGCCCGATTTATCGGTTCCGCTTTTTCTTTTTAAAGCCAAATCAATCATCCGCTGGCAAAGCTGTTCGTAGCTCAACCCCGCTGCCGCGGCGGCTTTGGGCAGAAGGCTGGTTTCGGTCATGCCTGGCAAAGTGTTGACCTCGAGCACGACTGGATCGCCATTCGCACGGACCATCACGTCCACGCGCGCATAATCGCGCCCGCCAATGGCGTTAAACGCGCCGAGGCCGGCATCCTGAATTTTGCGCGTGGTGGCCGCGTCAAAATCCGCGGGGCAAAAATATTCCGTCGCACCGGCCGTATATTTATTTTTGTAATCGTAGCTGCCGGTTTTGGGGCGCACTTCAACGATGGGTAGCGGCTGACCGTCCAAAATGCCAACGGTCGTCTCACGCCCGACGATTTTCTCTTCTACCAAAACTTCGGAATCAAATTTCAGCGCTGCCTCGATGGCATTTTTCCAATCCTCGATGCGTTCGACAAACTGAAGGCCAACACTGGAACCCTGGCGGACGGGTTTGACCACGAGCGGCGGGACAAAGTCTTTGGGACAAAGCGTTTGCGCTGAACCTACAATGAGAAATTTCGCCGTGGGAATGCCGGCTTTGATGCACTTCTGTTTGGTCAAAACTTTGTCGAAGGCGATGCGGCTGGCCTCGGCATCGCATCCGGTGTAAAGCATGCCGAGATTTTCCAGTTGCCCCTGCACCTGACCGTCTTCGCCATAAGTACCGTGCAGCGGCGCCAGGCAAACAACGTCGGTTTTAGGCGGCAGAATCCAGTGCGGCGTTTGCGGATCAATTTCAAAGACAGTATGGCCGAGTGAGCGCAAGGCTTTGGCCACGCCTGCGCCCGAACGGAGCGACACTTCGCGCTCGGCGCTGGGACCGCCGAGCATAACGACAATTTTTAGGTGCTTAATCATCGCCGATAATTTCGACTTCGGTTTGCAATTCAATGCCGCGTTCCGCTTTGGCTTTCGCCTTTAAAATTTCGATCAGGCCCAGGACGTCACGTGCCGTGGCCTTACCGTCGTTGATGATAAAATTTCCATGCTCGGCGGACACGACCGCGCCGCCAACGCGCGTTCCCTTCAAGCCGAGCTCGTCCACGAGCTTGCCGGCGGGAATCATGGCCGGGTTTTTGAAAATGCACCCGGCGCTTGGCGCAGCCGGCTGCGATTCCCAGCGTTTTTCACTATAGGCCTTCATCCGCTGCTCAATTTCTTCCCGCGATGACCTCTTGCATTTGAAGATGGCTGCGAGCGCGATATGATTTTTCAGCGTGCCGCAATGGCGATAGGCCACCGCCATTTCCTGCGGCATCATTTCGCGAACATTGCCCTCGAAATCCATGACGCGCACGGATTCGATGACATCAAACGTCTGGCCGCCCATCGCCCCGGCGTTCATGCGCAAAGCGCCGCCGACGCTGCCGGGAATCCCTTCGAGAAATTCCACGCCCGCCAGGCTGTTGCGCCGGGCCTCGACCGCCACGTTCTTCAATTTCGCGCCCGTGCCGCAATGTATTTTTTCCCCGACAATCTCAATCCTGCTAAATGCCGGTTGCGATAAACAAATCACCGCGCCGCGAACTCCCCCATCGCGGATGAGCAGGTTTGAACCGCGCCCCAGGACGAAAATGGGCGTTTCATATTCACCACAAAATCTCAACACCGCGGCCAGGTCAGTTTCATTCGCCGGCTCGATATAAAAATCCGCCGGGCCGCCGACCCGCAGTGTCGTGCGTTTGGCCAGCGGCTCATCGCGGCGAATAAGCGTTGCTGGCGAAACGCGCGAGGCGAATTCACCGGCAAAATCAACGTTGCTTTGCATGGGCATTTCCAAAATGGCTCCGGTCGCAGTCATGCGGCGGAAAAATGTTCCCGCGCCGGCGCACCCGAAGGCAAATGGCCCAAGTTAATCTTCGGATGGTTCGCACGGTGACTAAAGCTGGAAACCTGCAAAATATTTTCCGCAATCTGCGCCGCAGAACCCGGCGCATGCCATTGCGCCAGCATGTTTTGCATCTGCAACCGGGCGGCCTCGTCCTCAACCAATTCGCTCAGGATGGCGGCGACCTTTTCCGGCGTGGAATGCTTCTGTTCGAGCAATCTGGCCGCGCCGGTCTTTTCAAATGCTACCGCATTAAAATATTGATGGTTATCCGCCGCCGACGGGAATGGCACAAGAAGCGAAGGCATCCGCACCGCCGCGATTTCGGCCAGGGATGACGCCCCGGCGCGGCTGACGGCCACGGTGGCCGCGCCCAGGGCCAGGTCCATTTCGGCAAGAAATGGTTTGACGACGGCTTTCAACTTTTGCGCCACATAGGCGGCTTTGACCTTCTCGAAATCATTCGCACCGGTCAGATGCAGCCATTGCCAATTTTTCGCAGCGAGCAACGGCAAAGCTGATAAAATGATTCCATTCAGACCACTGGCGCCCTGACTGCCGCCGACGACTAAAATGGTTGGAACGTTCGGCTCAAGGCCGAGGGAGGTGCGACAAGATGCCGCCGGCTGTGGTAAAAATTGAGGGCGCACCGGTGTGCCGGTCACAGAAGTCTTGCGCGATTTCAGGCGGCCGGCCGCTTCGGGAAATCCAACGAACGCTTCATCCACAAAACGCCCTAAAAAACGGTTGGCGCGTCCGGGAATGGTGTTCGACTCGTGCAAAAACGTTTTGGCCCCGAATTTGCGGGCGGCGAGGATAGGCGGCGCGCTGGTGAACCCACCCATCGCCAGCACAGCTTGTGGCGGGTGGCTTTTAAAGATTTTTTTTGCGGCGCGTAACGATTTCCAAAAACTGAGCGCAAAGGAAAGGTAATTGTGGTTCTGCAGGCCGACCGCCGGCAGCGTGAAGATTTCCATGTCCCGCGCGGCTTTCACGGCCTGCTGGTCAATTTCCTTGGGTGAAATCAGCAGGCCAATCCTGCATCCGCGCTTCTTCAGTTCTTCCGCCACGGCGATTCCCGGAAAGAGATGCCCGCCCGTTCCGCCACAGGCGATGGCGACGAAGGGCGTGTTTTTTCCGGGGTTATTCATGTGGGGCGGCCGGCAAAAGGATTGTCCGCCGTTTTCCGGGCGGACGATTTGGAAGTTTTCTCCGCGCTCTTTTCGCGCACGGGCGCATGGCGGGCCACGCTGAACAAAAGCCCGACGCAAACCAGCATCGTCAAAAGATTGGAACCGCCATAGCTGATGAATGGCAACGGCAATCCCTTGTTCGGCAGCGCGCTGGTAACCACGCCAATGTTGATGGCCGCCTGGAGCGAGATCAGCAGCGTGATGCCTGACGCGAGCAAAAAGCCGAAGGTCTCGCGCGCATTCACAGCGATGCAAAAACCACAAATCGCGATGATGACAAATGCGACCACAATCAAGAGCGTGGCGACAAGGCCAAGTTCTTCGCCGATAATGGCAAAGATGAAATCCGTCTGGTGCTCCGGCACGAAGCCGAGCTTTTGGAGACTATTGCCCAGGCCCAGGCCCGTCCAACCACCGGAGCCTAATGCGATCATGGCCTGGTAAGCCTGGTAACCCACGCCGTCCTTGTGCTGCTCCAAATCCCACCAGCTAAAAATGCGCCTCATGCGCATGGGATCGTGCCAAATAGAAACGGCCAGGCCGGCAACCGCAACCGCCGCCGGCAGGAAAAGGTGCAACCAGCGAGTCCCCGCCATGAGCAACATCGAACAGCCCACAGTGGCGAGCAGAATGGTCGTGCCGCGATCAGGCTCGATGAAAACCAAACCCAGCAATATGACGATGAGGGCGCCGGGAAGGAAGACGCCGCGCCTCCAGGTCTGCATGGAGCGCTGGCAGCGATCGCCATACCACGCCATGATGACGATGAGAGCAATCTTGGCCAGCTCGGAAGGCTGATAACGAATGCCGTGGAAATCGAACCAGCGGCGCGCCCCGTTGATTTTCCTGCCGATATGCGGAACGAGAACCGCCACCAGTAAAACCAGCGCGACAAAAAAGAGCGGCCAGGCAAACTTCTTTAGTATCTGGTAATCCACTGTCGTCGCCACGATGCAAAGGATGAAGCCCAGAACGAACCACTCGAGTTGTTTGGTCAGCAAGCCCGCGCCGAATTGCGTCATGCTCGCGCTGTAAAGCATCACCATCCCCAACGCCAATAAGGCGGCCACGCAAAAAGCCAACGTTGTGACGGCGATTTTCATTTGGTCATCTGGTATCGGCGAAAAGGACGGCAGGGCCTGGCGGTGGCATTGCCACCTTTGACATTCGCTCCATGTAAACCCTCAACATACCCAAAATATTTGGCTACGCTGGCCCGGCAGGCGCCAACCGGCGCCTGCCGACCAAAACTTCCATCCCTTTGCTTAAGGACGATTACTGTCCATCACTGTCCATTGCCCGTCGGCGGATTGGCCGGTGCGGGAGCCGGAACCGGAGCTGACGGCGCTGGCATTGGCTCGGGCGACGGAGCGGGGGAAGCGGCCGACGGCGGCGGTGTATTGACTTCCGTGGGCGCTGCTTCGGCCTTTGCCGGGATGTTCAATTTTTGACCGACTTTGATATGAGTAGTCGTCAAGTTGTTTTCGGCCATGAGTGCCTTGACGGTCACGCCGTTATGGCGGGCGATGCGCGTCAAAGTATCGCCTGATTTGACCGTGTAGACTTCATCCCCGCCGGTGGCGGCAGCCATTCCATTGGCGGTTTCAGCCGCGGCAGTGGCGCCGGTCGGAGTCGCTCCCGCCGGAATCGTCAGTTTTTGGCCGATGCGCAGGCGAGTGGGCGTTATGCCCGGATTCGCGTCTTCGAGTGCTTTGAGCGTCACGCCATTTGCCTTGGCAATCCTGCCCAGGGTATCGCCTTTAACCACGACATATTCGTTTTCCGTCGGAGCGGGCGCGGGCGCAGGCATTGGCGCTGGCGCAGGAACTGGAGCGGGTGCCGGTACCGGCGTAACTGAGGTATCCTGCGGTCCGGGGGGCACCGGCGGATTGGAAACTTCCGTCGGCGGAATATTCGTGTCCGTCTCGGCATAGTTGTTCGTGTCCACCGGCGGCTGGCTCTGGCTCATGTCGGGAGTATTTTCCGACTCCTCGCGTTTACAGCCCTGGATGAGCATGGCAGAGAGGCCGGCGATGCCGACGGCGAGCATGCAAAAGACGCCGAGTTTCAAGCGCGAACGGCGCTTGCTTTGCTGCTCCAGCAGGGAGCCCTGGGGAACGAATGGGTTCGGATTATTCATGAGTAGACGCTATCCTTTCGATTGAGGGATGGATTGGTTTCCACAACGAAATCTCCTCTAAAATTTCGCGGCGGGTAAAATTCAAAATACTGTTCATTCTCTCGGCGAATCGGAAAATATCTGCGGGCTTTTTGATGGCCCGGCATGCCATGCCTCTTTTTATCATTTGGCGGCGCGGCGCGCAAGGAACAAAATGTATTTTCTTCAATGTAAAAGCGGTTTTCATCTGAGTTTCAACGTGGCCAGCGCGACGACGGCAAACAGCACGCACAGAATGTAAAAACGCATCACCACCTGCGATTCGTACCAGCCCTTTTTCTCGAAATGATGGTGCAATGGCGCCATCAGAAAAACCCGTTGCCCGGTCCCCGTCCGCAGCCGGGTGAACCGGAACCAGCTTTTCTGGATGATGACCGAGACGGCTTCCAAAACGAAAACGCCGCCGGCAATCAACAACACAAACGGTTGATGGACCAAAACCGCGATAATTCCAAATGCGCCGCCCAGCGGCAGCGAGCCGGTATCGCCCATGAATACCTGCGCCGGATGGCAATTGAACCATAGAAATCCCAAACCCGCGCCCAAAAGCGCGGCACAAAACACGGTCAATTCGCCCGCGCCGGCCACATAGGGAACCTGCAGGTATCCCGCGATCTTCACGTTGCTGGCCACGTAGGTGAAAATCAAAAAGACAAAGCCCACGATCAGCGTGCAGCCAATAGCCAGGCCGTCCAGGCCGTCCGTCAAATTCACCGCATTCGAGCTGCCCATAATCGCCAGGACGCAGATGATGATCCCGAGCCACGCCGCATTCGTCAGCACGGGATACTTGTAAAACGGCACCATGATCTCCGAGACGAGTTTGCCCGTGGAGGGCGTCACCCACAAATAAATACCGATGAAGATGCTCACGGCAAATTGCACGAACAATTTCACGCGCGGTGGAGTCCCGCCGCCGCTCTGCTGGATGATTTTGGCGTAATCGTCGTAAAATCCCAGGCCCGTCAAAACGAGCACCGAGAGCAGCGTCAGCAAGACCAGTTTGTTGTTCAATTGCGTCCACAATACCGTCGTAAAAAACAAAATCGTCACGATCAGGATGCCGCCCATGGTCGGCGTTCCTTTTTTGCTCAATACCCGCGCGGCCAGGCCCCCTGCTTCCTCGGCTTTGTCCACATATTCCTGGCCGAATTTCAATTGCTTGAGCCAGCGGATGATGCCCGGCCCGAAGGACCAGCTTAAGATCAATGCCGTGATGGCCGCGCCCGCGCTGCGTACCGTGATGTAATGAAAGAGCCGCAGCCAGGAAAGCCGGCTCTCCCAGGTGGTCCCGTGCGACCAATCCAACAATTGTTGGCTCAAATAGTAAAACATTGTCCATTTAGCTTCCGGCGGCTTTCATTTTTCCGCCTTTAATGTCTCTGCGATCCGTTCCAGGCGCGTTGACCGTGATGCCTTCAATAGAATAACATCGCCACTCTTCAAAAAACCTTTAATAGCTTTTGTCGCCGCTTCCACGTTCTCAAATTCGATCACGCGCGGCAGCCCGGCATCCCGCGCCGCTTTGGCCATCACCGGCGCCATCTTCCCCACGGCGAATAACTGACCGACTTTCAGCTCGGCCGCGCGCCGCCCCACTTCCGCGTGCGCCGCTTCGCTGTGCGCGCCCAGCTCGCCCATGTCGCCCAGCACCGCCACGCGCCGGCCCTGCAACGGCAAATCCCGCAACGTCTCCAGCGCCGCGACCATCGAGTCGGCGTTCGCGTTATAGGCATCGTCCAAAACGCGGATGCCATTCGCTTCCCAAAACTGCATGCGCATCTTTGGCGGCTTGCAGTCGGCCAGTCCGCGCTGGATTTCAGCGCGGGCCACGCCGAGTTCCTCACTGACCACTGCCGCAAAAAGCGCATTCATGACCTGGTGCCGTCCCAGCAAAGGCACGCGATACTCGCCGCAAAAATCTTTCTTCGCCGTCACGACCTGGAACGTCGCGCCGCCCTTATCAAGCCGGACTTTTTCTGCGCGCCAGTCGTTCCTGTCGCCAAAACCGACGCGGATGACCTTCGCTCGGGTTCGCCGGACGATTTCGTCCGTCCATTCATTGTCACCGTTGACAAAGAGCGTGCCGCCCGGTGGCAACTGTTCGGCCAGTTGCCCTTCCTCGCGCGCCACTCCGGCCAGGTCCCCAAAAAATTCCAAATGTTCGCGAGCGATGTTCGTCAGCACCCCGAACTGCGGACGGATCATTTCCACCAGCGGCGCAAGCTCGCCCGGATGGTTTGTGCCCGCTTCCAGCACGGCCACGTGATGCGTTTTTTCCATCCGCAACAATGTCAACGGCACCCCGATGTCATTGTTGAAACTCGCCTCGCTCCACAGCGTCGTAAACTTTTGCCGAAGCGCCGATGCAATCAGTTCCTTCGTCGTCGTCTTGCCATTCGATCCACACACGCACACGATTGGTATGTGGATGCTCCGGCGGTAAGCGGCGGCGAATTTTCCGAGCGCAGCCCGGACATCTTCCACCACCAGCGCGGCGCATTCGGGCAGCGGCGAGGGTACTTTCTTCCGTTCTACAACCACTGCCGCGACTTTTTTCCCCGCGACTTCATTCACAAAGTCGTGGCCATCAAAGTTTTCGCCTTTGATGGCGAAGAACACATCCCCAGGTTTAGCCCGGCGCGAATCCGCGCAGACATTTTTTATCGTCGTGTTCGCCGCCCCGCCGCGGATTTCAGCGCCGCAGGCTTCGGCGACAAATTTCAAAGAGCATTCTTCCACAAAATCACCTCGCGTCGCCTAAGGCGTTTGCAAATTTTTATTCCCGTCGCGCGAAACCACCTGCATTGAGTTTTGCTGCTGCATATTTTCATCGGGCGGGACGTTCAGGTAACTCGCGCACCGCTCGGCGACCTCGCGGAACACTGGGCCGCAAACTTTGCCGCCGTAATAGCCTTCCTTCGGCTCATCCATCACGATGGAAATACAAACCTGCGGCTTGTCCGCGGGAAAAAATCCGATGAAGGACGCCATGAATTTGTCCGCCGCATAAGTACCGTTCTCAACTTTTTGCGCCGTGCCAGTCTTGCCGGCCGCCTGGTAATCTTTCATCGCCGCGCCGGGTGCGGTGCCGTCAGGCGAGACTACCGTTTCCAATGCCTGGATCATTTCCTTGTCCGTCCCGTCGCTCACTACCTGGCGGACGCGTTGCGGCGCGTATTGTTCCACAATATTTCCGTCCCGGTCGGCCAGGCACTTGACCAGCATGGGTCGCATCAGCCAGCCATCGTTGGCCAGCGCGCACATGGCCATCGCCATTTGCAAACGCGTGACCGCCACCCCATGGCCCATGGGAATTTGCGCGATGGAAACTTTGCTCCAGTCCTTCACCGGATGCAAAATGCCCGAGACTTCGCCGGGCAGCGGGATTCCCGTTCGCTCGCCGAAACCATAATCCGCCGCGTAATCATAAAGCCGGTCTTCGCCGAGCTTGATACCGATCTTGGCCGCGCCAATGTTGGACGACTTCGTAATGATGCCCTCGGTAGTCAAAATGCCGAACGGCTCATGGTCGTGCAGGACTCTGCCTGCGTAGGCAAAATGACCCTGTTCGCAATCAAACGGATCATTCAAATGCACAACGCCTTCGTTCAACGCACCAGAAACAACGACAATTTTAAACGTCGAACCGGGCTCCATGACATCGGTAATGCAGCGGTCGCGTGTTTCCGGCGAGATCGTGTTCGGCTGGTTCGGGTCATAATTCGGTAACGTGGCCATCGCGAGGATTTCACCGGTGGACGGCTTGATGACGATGCCACTGATACTGCGCGGCGTGTGCTCCTTCATCGCTTTGGCCAGTTCCGTTTCGAGAATGTTCTGGATGACCGAATCAATTGTCAGCACGGCATTCAATCCATCGCGCGGGTGAACATCCTCATCGCGCAACGCGACCAACTCGTGTTGCGCGCGGTCGGTCTCCGTTACACGCCAGCCGGTTACGCCGCTCAATTGGGAATTCAGCGCGTATTCGATGCCGTCGCGTCCAATGATTTTGGAAAATTCATGGTCATCCATTACTACGTCTTCGGCGCTGGAAAAACCCAGGACCTGCGCCACCAGCGCGCCGTTGGGATACACACGCATCTGGTCCGGCTCGGCAAAAATCGCCGCCGTCCTTAAGTTATGGAAAAACTGGAAGTTCGTCTTGATGTTTTGGGCTGGACCAAAATTCAGCGCGTTCATCGTGTCCTGGATTTTTTGCCAGGTCTCGTCCGGGATATTTTTCTGGAGCCGGACATAATGAAGATTATTGGTCACCAACAGCCCCTTCGCGTCACGTGAGATATGCGCGAACAGCCTTTGATAAAGGTCCGTTTCCGGAAGCTGCAACAGCGGTGCAAGGGCGTGAGCCACTATCGTCTGTTCATTGCCGATCAGCGAAGGATCGGCGCAAATCATTTTCACCGGCGCGCTGGTCGCGAGGATATTCCCGTGCGTGTCCAGGATATCGCCACGGCGCGGCGCCTGCCAATATTCCCGCTGCGTATTGTCCTGCGCCAGCCGGGATAATTCATCATGCCGCAACACCTGCAAGTCTACCAGCCGATAACCCAAACCCGCGAAGGCCCCCGTCAAAAAGATCAGCAGCAGCAGCGCGCGTTTCAGTTGCAATCGGTTGATCATTTTTAAATTATACTTGGCCTGCCGCCCGCGGCGGTCGGTTCCTCACTCCCGACGGCGTCACAGGCGGCGGCCAAAAATTCTCATTGCTCCAGCAGCAGGCCCTCCTGCCGTCCCGCGAACTCGCGCGGGAACTCATTATTGGCCGGCGCGTTCAAAATCGGGTCCGGCAACCGATAGACCTGCCCCGGCTGGGCCGGGACGAGGCCGAGATTCAATTGCCGTGCGCGCTGGTCCAGCATCACGGGCGAGCGCAAAATCACAAGCTGATCGGTTAATCTCTGGTCCTCACTCTTCAACTGCGAGAGCCGGATCTCCCGCTGCTGAATTTGCCGGCCCAATTCATAGATCTGGCCCTTCTCCCAGACATAACCCACCGCCGAGCTGGCAATCACAAAGCACAGGATAAAAGCCTTCACCGCCGGACCGAACCGGATGCCCCCTGACTGATTCTTTTTCAACTTTGGCATTCTAAAATTTCCTTCACTCTGCGATTTTCTCGCGGCTTAAATCTTTTCCAACACGCGCAACTGCGCGCTGCGGCTGCGCGGGTTCGCTTTCAACTCCGCCTCGCCCGGCGTTATCGCCTTGCGGAGGACCCACTTCATTTCTGGCGCGCGCGGCTGCCGCAACTCCGGCACATCCACGTCCCCGCTGAACGTGTAATCCCGCGTCTTTTCCCGGCCAAATTCCTTCACCACGCGGTCTTCGAGCGAGTGGAACGTGATAACTGCCAGCCGCCCGCCGGGCTTCAATATCTTCAAGGCCGCTTCCAGGCCGCTTTTCAAAGAACCCATCTCGTCGTTCACCGCGATGCGCAACGCTTGAAAAACTTTCGTCGCCGGGTGCGTCTTCTTCCCGCCCCGCGGGGCGATGCGCTCGATTAAACCGGCCAACTGCGTCGTCGTCTCAAACTTCCGTTGCGCGCGATCATGCACGATCGCCTTCGCAAACCGCCGCGACTCGCGCTCGCCGCCATACTCCCAAAAAATCTTTGCCAGCTCTTCCGCCCCGGCGCCGTTCACCAGGTCCGCCGCCGTCAATGGCTGCCGGTCGTCCATCCGCATGTCCAGCGGCCCTTCGCCCTGGAAACTGAACCCCCGTTCCGCCTCGTCCAGTTGCGGCGAACTCACCCCCAGGTCCAAAATCACGCCGTCGCAACTTGCCGCCGGGATCCATTCCCCCATTCCCGAAAAGTTTCCCCGCCGGATCTCGAACCGTCCGGCAAACTTCCCGGCCAGGCGCTTCCGCGCCGCCTCAACCGCGGCGCCATCGCGATCGCACCCAGACAACCATCCAGTCGGCGAACTCGCGTCCAGGATGCTCTCTGCGTGCCCGCCACCGCCAATCGTGCCGTCGGCGTAGCGGCCCCCCGGCCTCGCTTTCAGCACGTTCAGCGCCTCCAGCGCCTCCGCCGCCATCACTGTTTTGTGAATGAATTCCGACACTGCGCATATTAAGTTGCTTCCACTCCGAACAACCGCTCACCCAAAACTTCCCACGATTTCTTTTTCGTTTCCGCCGGGGCCGTACGCGATTTGATCGGCACTATCTCCACGTCCACGTCGCTTAAATCGTTATGGATCACCCGCACCGCATCGAGCGAAAGCTCCGTCTGCATGGCTGCTGGCGCCTCCGCTTTGGCCGCGCCACCCGGCTGGGCCGCAGGTGCCGCCCGAAAAATTGAAATCGCCTTGCCTGCCCAATTGCCTTTCTTCTCGCGCGGCGCGGTAAAGACAGGAATCTTCTCCGTTTTCGGCGCGGCCCTCGTCGGGCGCGGCATCGCCGGCTCAATGGTGGAACTCAGCACCGGAGCAGGCAGCGGGGCATCCGTGGGAATTTCCACCGGCGTGTCTTTGGAAGTTTCCCCGGGGGCTTCCGCAGACGGCGCGCCGTCTCCGTTTTTGAATGGATTTTTTGCCGGCCCGAATTTCGGCAGATAAACCTGCTTGCTGGCGCGGTAAGAAACCTCCACGCGCCCGTTCATTATGCTTTTTCCGGCGGCCAATAGTTTTCCAAGTTTCATAATTACTCCATGAGTTTGAAGGCCTCCGATGCCAACGCGGCGTCGGCGGCCTGGACTTTTTGGTAACGTTCCTGGTTCCAGATTTCAAAACGGTCGAGCAATCCCACCAGCATCACTTCCCCTTTCAGGCCCGCTTCGCGCGCCATGTCATCCGGCAGGCAAATCCGGCCGGTCTTGTCCACGCTCGCCTGCGCCGAGCCGCTGCCGATGATGCGCTTCAAAACCACCTTGCGCGGATCGCTGTTGGGCATTTCGTCAATGGACTGCATGAGCCTGGCCATCTGTGCCGGCGGCAGAACGCGCACGCACGCCCCCGCTTTGTCGCTCGGCCAGAGCACCAGCGTCAATTCCACACCCGCTCTTTGCGGGAGCCACTTGGCCGGAATCTGGACGCGCCGCTTGTCATCCACGCCATGCTGAAAGCGTGAATTGTAATACATCGGCTCATCCTTCTTCGCGTCGCTCATTTATTCACAGGGAAATGCCACAACGCATTTTCCCCACAACGACCCACTCTGACCCATTTTACCCCACCAGTCAACTAAAATTTTCGCTTTTCCATCGGTTTTATTCGAAAGTTATTCACAACCTGTTCCTGCCCCCAAACCGCCCAAAGCCGCCTTTTCTTTGTTAAAAAACAAAAAATAATTGCCTGCTTTTCCTCTCCACCGGCAATAAATAGTTAAATGCCCGATGCGAGCGACATAGAATTGTTGCGGAATTATGATCGGAACGGTTCGGAAGAAGCCTTTGCCGAACTGGTGCGGCGGCATATCAACCTGGTTTATTCGTCTGCTTTGCGTCATGTCGGAATCGCTGCGCACGCTGAGGAAATCACGCAGGCCGTTTTTGTCATCCTCTCCCGCAAGGCCGCCAGCTTGCGATCGGACACGATTCTCGATGCCTGGCTTTATGAAACCACCCGGCTGACCTCGTTAAGCTTTTTGCGCGGAGAACGCCGACGTCAGTGGCGCGAACAGGAGGCCTTTATGCAATCTACTCTCCAAGAATCCCCTGACACTCAAGTTTGGAATCAACTCGCCCCACTGCTCGACGAAGCCATGTCGCGCCTTGGCAAAAAAGATCGCGAGGCCGTCGTGCTTCGATTTTTCAGAGGTAAAAGTTTGCATGAAGTTGCGGCAGTCTTGAACACCACCGAAACCGCCGCGCAAAGTCGGGTGCATCGGGCGGTGGAAAAGCTGCATAAATTTTTTCTCAAGCGCGGAATTGATTCCACCACGACAGCCATTACCGGGGCGATTTCTGCTCATTCCGTTCAAGCCGCGCCCGTGGCGCTGGCAAAATCTGTATCTGTCCTGGCGATTACGAAAGGCGCGGCCGCCAGCGGTTCAACCTTAACCCTCATCAAAGGAGCATTGGCAATTATGGCGTGGTCAAAAGCAAAAACAATAATCGTCATCGGCGCGGGTTTATTGCTTGCCGGCGGGACAGCAACTGTGACCGTCAGAGAATTTCATGAACACCGGACTTCTTCGTGGCAGGTGCAACCCGCATCGAGCGAACTGGTAGATCAACAACCGCCACAAGACACAATTCTTTCCAGCCGTTTTACGCACGCCGAAAAGTATGGCGGAACGGACAATGATAAATTTATGGCGACAGGAATCACCGCCAAAGATGTCGTGGCGACTGCTTATGGCTCCGACGTGGCCAGGACGGTATTTGATCCTGCTGTTGAATTGCCGGACGGCCTTTATGACTTCCTCGCCAGCCGACGGAGTGGAAATGCGGAGGCCTTGCAAGCGGAGGTAAAAAGCAAATTTGGCGTCACAGGCAAATATGAAACGCGCGAAATGGATGTTTTGCTCCTAAAATTAAAATCTCCAGATGCGCCAGGTTTGAAACCCAATCCGCAAAATTATTACGACACGACCATATCGCAGACACCAGGCCAATTTCATTGTGAAAATGGGACTCTTGAGAGCTTTGCCGACCTGCTGGAGCAACAAGCCGGAATTCCCATCATTGACCGAACTGGACTGGCCGACCGTTTTGACATTGATTTTAATTACGCACAAACCAACGAAAAAAGTCTGAATTTAGATAATATGAATCAGGCGCTTATAGACCAACTTGGCCTCGAACTGGTGCCGAGCCGCGAATCTATCAAAGTGCTGGTGGTGGAGAAAACAAACTAACTGATGATATCATTTTTAAAGGAAGTTTAATTACCTATGCCGAGCGGATTTTTTACAATTGAACAATGGCGCAACAAACAATGGGAAACGGCTTAGCTTCATCGAAACAAATCGTCGTATCCCGACGATTGACACCGTGGCGCGCATCAGCCGCGCATTCGGAATTCCGTTCAGCAAATTGGTGGCGGAAGCCGAAAATAAATTGTAACTAATCGACACAAATGAAAATCACTCATGCAAACACTGACAAAGAAATAGCCGCATGTTTTCCCGTCATGCAGCAGTTGCGAACGCACCTTGATTTGACCGTATTCCTCGCGTCCGTAGAGCGGATGAAAGCAGAAGGCTACCGTTTGGTTTTCCTTGCCGACCCTGATGTTCGCGCAGTGGCCGGATATAGGAAAATGGAAATGCTGGCAACCGGCACGGTTCTCTACGTTGACGATCTTGTTACCAATGCAACGCACCGTTCACGAGGATACGGCAAATTGCTTCTGGCATGGTTGCTCGATGAAGCCAAGAAGCAGCAGTGTCAGTATCTTGAATTGGATTCCGGTTTGAAACGGCTTGCCGCTCATCGTTTCTATGAACAGAACGGCTTGGAAAAAGTTGCCTTCCATTTTTCAATTCCCGCTCAAGCGAGCGCAGCTTGGAGTGCCGTTCAGCAAATTGGTGGCGGAGGCGGAAAATAAATTGTAAGAATCATTATCAGGTGAATTATTTTGCATCCACGATGAAGATCACTGATGGCGGGCTTGACGATCCTCGCGTGCAAACGCTTCTCGCCCATCATTTCAATGCTGCGCGAGCCGAGACAGCACCCGGCAGCGCACACGCGCTTGACTTAAGCGAGCTAAAATCGCCAGACATTCGCTTTTGGTCCGCATGGGAGGGAGATTGTGTCATCGCGATCGGTGCTTTGAAACGACTCTCCGAATCTCATGGCGAGATAAAATCAATGCACACCGAGCAGTCGCACAGACGCAAAGGATCAGCGAGTGCGATGCTCCGGCACATTATCACTATGGCGCGAGAGATGGGATTGTCTCGGTTAAGTCTTGAGACAGGGTCGTGGCCATTTTTCAATCCTGCTCACGAACTTTACAGGCGGCATGGGTTTGTCGAGTGCCCACCCTTCGGCAGCTACGTTCCTGACCCGAACAGCATTTTCATGATACTTGAACTTCACTGAAGGCCATGACACACACTTATCGCCTTGCGCATCAGCCGCGCGTTCGGAATTCCGTTCAGCAAATTGGTGGCAGAGGTGGAAAAGAAATTGTAACCATATTTCCATAATATGAATGCTCAACGATCATCTCCAAATGACTATCTGGCTTTTCAGCTTGATCTGAACAACGCGGAAGTGGTTTCCACTTATGACGAGCTTCCGCTCTGGTCAGCGGCATTTGGCTCGATGTTGCTGGATCACGTTCCACTCCGACAAAACATCAAAGTGCTGGACGTGGGCTGCGGCACTGGGTTTCCACTGATAGAACTCGCGCAACGGCTCGGTCCGAGTTGCACGGTTGTTGGTCTGGACACTTGGGAAGCCGCGTTGGAACGCGCGCGGTTCAAAGCACGGGTTTCCGGCGTGACGAATGTTGAAATCACAAAAGGTGACGCTACGGCAATGCCTTTTCCCGCCGCGCAATTTGATCTCATCGTTTCAAATCTTGGCCTGAATAATTTCAGTAACCCCCAAACGGCTGTTGCTGAATGTCGGCGCGTAATGAAACCCACGGCCAGACTTGCCCTGACCACCAATCTTCAGGGACACATGAAAGAGTTTTACGACGTGTTCGAGTCAACCCTCCGCAGCCTCGGCGAGACCGATGCGGTGGAAGCGTTGCAAAAGCACATTGACCATCGGGCAACCGTGGAAAGAATCCGCGCTTTGTTGGAACGAAATGGCTTGCGGGTAACGAAAGTGCATGAAGCATCCACTTCAATGCGCTTCGTGGATGGCAGTTCTCTTTTTCGCCAGTATTTCATCAAGCTCGGCTTTCTGGGCGCGTGGAAGGACATTGTGAATCCGGGGCAACAGGAGAAAATTTTCCGCCATCTTGAAGCAGACCTGAACCAGTGGGCCGAGTCGCGTGGTGAACTGGCGCTCACGATTCCAATGGCATACGTGGAGGCCGAAAAATCCGCATGAACGATTCAGTTACAGATCAAATTGGTGGCGGAGGCGGAAAATAAATTGTAAACATGCAACCTTGTAGTTTAATTAACGATTAGGTTTCAGATGCCAACACTTCTCACCGCACGAGTTTCAGCCGCCGCGCACATCGCATTGCCGCATGCAAATCCGTTGTCCGTGCAGCAAGTTGCCGATATGATTAGCTTCATTGCTCACGCCAAGCCGATTACGGCGCTAGACGTTGGATGCGGTCCAGGTGCTCTTACGATTGCCCTCGCCACAAAGTGCAGCGCAAGGGTTTTGGGTATCGACATCAGTGAACCGTTCCTAGAGCGCGCCAAGCTCGCCTCTATGGGACTAGCGATGTTAGGCAACGCGGATTTCATGAATGCCAGCCCGTTGAGTTTACGCAACGAAACATTTGATGCCATCCTGTGCGTCGGATCGTCGCAAGCGATAGGAACTCCTATCGAAGCACTTTCATGGTGTGGCGACAGGCTCTCACCCGGAGGCTTACTGCTGTTTGCTGACCTCACATGGCGCAGGCGACCAGAGCCACGGTTCATTGAATTCCTCGGTGTCGAAGAGTCCCTATATTGGTCAGAGGATCATGAAGTGAGCGTGTTTGCCGATGCAGGACTTCGCGTTCTGCAAATTGAGCGTGCATCGCCACAGGCTTGGAAGGCATACGAGGACGCAGTCTTCGAAGGAAGCCAAAGGTTTGCTGCGCGGCTTGACCCCGAAGAAGGCGCACATGTCCTCGCCCGCGCAAACGCATGGAAGACTGCCTTCGATGCCTATGGGGCAAACTGTCTTGGCTTCACCGCATATTTGGCTACACAAACTGGCGGCGGAGGCGGAAAATAAATTGTAAACATGACACCTGTGCAGGAACACGTTTTGAAGTTCGCCATCGCCCTGCCGTGGTGGCAGGTTGCAATCATTCTGGTTGGATTTCCGGCGCTCTATCTTTGCAACTATTTCACGCCGTGGACCAAAGGCTTGTTCAAAGAACGCAACCACAGTTATTTCTTTCCGTTTTCCTGTTCACTCGCATTTTTGCATTGGGCCAGCGTCGGTTTGGTCGTCCTGTTCGTCACGCAGGCGGGCGGGCAGTTGAGTGATATAGGCTTGAACATGTCGTCGTCCCGATTCGCGATGATGCTGGGAACGTTTGCCCTTATTGGCACCGTGCTGGTGCTTTGGCGGCAATCAGCACCCGGGAACCGTAAATCACGGCTGCCGGAGATTATGCTGGTAATGCTGCCTGTGACTTTTGGTGAACGTGTGTTCTTTGTGTTTATGTGTGTGACGGCGGGTATTTGCGAAGAAGTGGTTTATCGGGGGTTTGGCATTTGCGCCCTATGCGGCAATGGCGTGCCGATGTGGCTGACGGTTATATTGGTCAGTATTGCATTCGTGATGATTCACGGTTTATGGAGTGTGCGCTGGTTGTTTTTACCTTATTTCATTTGGGGAGTATTGTATTCGGGCTTGTTTCTATGGGCACAGAGTTTGACGCCCGGCATTTGGCTTCACACATTATGGGATATGGTAATCGTTTTGGGCAGCTATTAACCAGTGCACTCAAATAGGGGTAGTGACGAACACTCGAGCCGCTTGGGATTTGAGCAACTTGGGAAGTTGCGAAAAGGATTTGCGAGAGCAAAGGCCGTCAGGCCGACTGAACGGGAGTGAAGGAGCCCACCAAGAAAGGAATACGTTCCGCCCCGTCGGAACGTAGGTCGCCTTGCGACCGAGCGAGCGGGCGCGAGCGAGTCAACTCGTGCATCCAAAATAGAGGTAGTCACGAACTATAGAATGGCCAAGGTATCTCCTAAACTGCCCGCATGATTGAATTGCAATCACGCACGCGTGCGCCGGCTTTTGCAACGCGGTCACAGATAGCCCGAGTCTCAATTTTTTTTGGCGACGTGCATGGAGCCTGCGCGCGTGGGGTGCTTGCCCTGCATTTTCACTTCGCTTTCTTCGCGCTTGGGACGCGTCCCCTTCGCGCGACACAATCCCGAGCAAAAAAGCCAAAATTGCCAAACGAACCCAATTTCCGATGCAAGTTGCTTTCAATCAATATGAACCGAAGAAAAATTCTCCCATTTTATGGTCAGCCAAGCTCATTCACTGGGCCAATCACGCCCATTTGCGCCTATTTGCACCCAATTGCGCCTAATTGCGCGTTTTTTCCGGAAAAAAAAGATTGTTTATTTTTGGGGCGGGGTGGCACCCCCGGGGATTTGCGCCTCTTGGCGCGGGGACGACAAATTAACCCCTGCCGCCAAATTAACTCAAGATCCGACACGAAACCGACAGAAACCGACAGAAAAATGAAATCAGCCGTTGATTTAGGTTGCGAAGGGCGAGGCAACAGACGCACGTGCTCCGGGCGCGTGCCTCTGTGCCTCTGCGGCAAATCCCGCCTTTGCACCCCTTTGTTTTTTCACTTTTATTCCAAAGTTATTCACAACCCCTTTGCCACCCCAAAAACCCGCAGGACCCACTTTTCCTTCGTCCTTGCTTGAAACGCGAAACTTGAACCCCGAAACTTCGCCCATGCGCACCGCCGATTTCAATTTCCATCTGCCGCCCGAACTCATCGCACAGCATCCTGCGCCGCAGCGGGATGAATCTCGCCTGCTCGTCTTTCACCGCAAAGAGAATCGTCTCGAACATAGACACTTTCCGAATTTTTTGGATTACCTTCGCGCCGGTGATGTCCTGGTTTTGAACGATTCGCGTGTCATTCCCGCGCGCCTGCGCGGCGTTAACGCCAAAACCGGCGGGAAATTTGAAATCCTCCTGGTGGAAGAAAATAGCCCAAATGACTGGTGGACCATGCTGCGCCCGGGTCGAAGCGCGCGCCCCGGAACCGAAATTTTAATCCACCCACCCGCGGCGGCGGTTAAAAGGGAATCGCTGACCACCACAGTCCTGGAAAAGAGCGCTGAAGGCCATTACCGCCTGCGGTTTAATGCCGTCAACGATATAAAAGATTTGCTCGAGGACATTGGCGAAGTCCCCCTGCCGCCCTACATCGAACGCAAAATTTCCGGGCTATCGCCGGAGGACAAAGAGCGCTACCAAACGGTCTTTGCCCGCAGCAACGGCTCCGTGGCCGCGCCCACGGCGGGATTGCATTTCACCCCCGCGTTGCTCGAAAAAATCCGCGCGCTCGGCGTCAAAATTTGCTTCGTGACCTTGCACGTGGGACCGGGAACATTTCTGCCCGTGAAAGCTGAAAACCTCTCGGAACACACCATGCATTCAGAACGCTTTACGCTTGGCGCCGACACGGTTCGCACGGTGAACGACGCAAAAAATTCCGGCGCCCGCGTCATCGCCACCGGCACTACGACCGTACGTGTCCTCGAAACCGTCGCGGCGCAGAATGCAGGAAAACTCAATGTTCATGCAGGTTCTACTAACATTTTCATTTATCCACCCTATCGCTTTCAAATCGTAGATGCGCTGCTGACCAACTTTCATCTACCCTGCTCCACGCTCTTGATGCTCGTGTCTGCCATCGCCGCGCCTGACGCGACTAATGGCCGCGAGATGATTTTGTCCGCTTACGAGGAAGCCGTCCGCGAACGTTACCGCTTCTTCAGTTATGGCGATGCCATGCTCATATTGTGAAGTCAAAATTAAATCATAAAAATTCAAAGTTACCGTTTGTCTTTTCCAACTTTGCGATGACGGCGGATGGAAAAATCGCGTTCGCCAATCGCAAATTTGTTCCCTTCGGCAGCGGGCACGACCGCGAAAACATGATGGAGTTGCGCGCCACGGCCGACGCCGTGATGGCCGGCGCGCGAACTCTGGAAACCCCCGGCACCACCATGGGGCCGGGCGGGAAAAAATACCAGCGCCTGCGCCTGTCACGCGGCCTCCGCGAATACAATTTGCGGGTCATTGTCACGGGCAGCGGCTCGATGGATCTGCGTGCGGACATCTTCAAACATCGTTTCTCTCCCATCATCATGCTCGTGTCCGGAAGCGTCCCGGAAAAACAATTACGCCTTCTCCGTAGCGTAGCAGACGAAGTGAAGGCTTTTGGTGACCAGGAAATCGATTTCCCCGCCGCGCTGCGCTGGCTGCGGGAAAAATGGAAGGTGAAACGCCTGCTATGCGAAGGCGGCGGAGCCCTGCACGGCACCATGGTCCGCGCCGGCCTGATTGATGAGTTGCACCTCACCATTTGCCCCAAAATCTTCGGCGGAAACACCGCACCAACCTTTGCCGAAGCAGGCAACGACGTGAGATTGGCCGATGCGACGCCCTTCAAGCTCAACTCGTCAAAACGCGTTGGCGACGAATTATTCGTTGTTTTTACCCGGGCAAAAAGCTCCAGGCGGAGTTGGAAGAGAAAAAGGAAAAGGTGCGGGCGAAACGGTAAGCCGGCGGACCTTCCGAAACGGCCAGAGATTTAGGCGGCATTGGCCGTGACTTCCTGCAAAACGACCGGTTCGGACGCGGGTTGCCTGCGGGCCAGCAGTGTTTCAATGCTCTCTGCCAGCCAATCTGCATCGTTCATATCGTGATTTCCCATCGAATGCCAGATGAACTGGCGGTTGGTCTTGCGGGCGCAACGGATCAATTCCTTGGCCGTCCAGTCCAGTTCCTGCGCCTTGTTTTCCTCGTCGCCGAGGAGGCCAATCAGCAGTCCGGGCCGGTCAGGAGCGAGGGGAGTCAAAGAATCCAGCCATTCGATCAATTGCGGCGTGCGCTGTTCCAGCGAGCCGATGACGGCGATGAGCACGTCGGCTTTGGCCCCGTCGGCGGCGAGCATTTTACGCATCAGTTCGCTGGCACAGGAGGAGTCGAGCTTCCACATTTCGGAGGAGCAGTGCCATTGCGGGCCGGCGAGTTTGGCGATGGCGTTGACCGTCCACTTGATGCGCCGGAAAGCACCCATTTCCGTGTAGATCGAAAACAAGTGAAATTTTCCACCGCTTGCCATTTCCT
>Ga0206868_10089_pt1 | contig 28405 bp, 25 predicted proteins | sample Alteio_BWOrgCont_38_FD_152901 | JGI IMG/M metagenome (GOLD analysis project Ga0206868, IMG submission 152901) | Enriched cells from forest soil in Barre Woods Harvard Forest LTER site, Petersham, Massachusetts, United States -... | ecosystem: Environmental > Terrestrial > Soil > Temperate forest >... | reverse complement strand
GCAAAGCGCCCTGATGGTCGCGGCGGATGGACGGAAGGTTGCGGTCTTGGGGAACTACGACTGCGATCCCCTTCGCGAGTCGGGCGACTGGGACGACGTCGTGCCGTACGTGCAGGGTATCAAGGCGCCGCTATTGGAGCAGTTGGAGAAGCTGGTTCCCTCGGGAGGAGCGATCGCAGTCAACTACTCGACGAACGACGTGAAGGCTGATGGGCTGAGCCATGGAATGTATCTGCTTCTCCAGGAGTACTTGGCCGGCACCCGCTTCGAAGGTTGCCTCGTCAGCGCCGAAGAGATCGTGATGACGCTAAGAGGCGTCAAGACGCCGGCGGAGGTCGCCTGCATGCGGGCGGCTATCGAGGAAACCGATGTCTTGTTCGAAGATATCGCCGCCTTTGCCAAGATCGGCACTACCGAGCGGGCGGTCTATGACATGGTCCACGTCAAGGTCAAGGAGCGCGGCCTGGGTTTCTCGTGGGACCCGGCCGGCGATCCGATCGTCAACTCCGGCCCGAATTCGATGATCGGGCACGGTATCGCTTCCGCTAAGATCACGCTCGAACCAGGCCATGTTTTCCATATCGACCTGGGCGTGGTAAAAGACGGTTATTCGTCCGACATTCAGCGTTGTTGGTACGTTTCCGAACCGGGCGGCCATCTTCCAGAGGATGTGGCAAAGGCTTTTGAAGCCGTCAACGGCGCCATTTCCGCAGGCGCCGCCGCCTTGAAGCCGGGCGTACTGGGCCACGAAGTCGACGCCGCCGCGCGGTCGTACTTGGTCGGATGCGGCTATGACGAGTACCTCCACGCCTTCGGCCACCAAGTGGGCCGAGTCGCCCACGACGGAGGCGCCATCCTCGGCCCGAAGTGGGAGCGCTACGGCTCAACGCCGTCGATCCCGATCAAGAAAGGCGAGGTTTATACGTTGGAACTAGGCGTGATCCTGGAAGGTCGCGGCTATCTAGGTCTTGAGGAGATGGTCGTCGTCACCGACCACGGGTGCGATTGGTTGACGAGGCGGCAGGTGGAGCTGCCGGTCATCGGGTAGCCACGGCTTCGACCGCAGGCCTACGTCTACCTTCGCGGGTACGGAGCCGCAGAAAAGCGCCGAAGGGCACAGAAGGGGCTGTCGAAACGCAACGTTCGCCGGCGCTTCTGCGCTTCTTCTGCGTTTTCGGCGGTCAATCACCCTATGGCGGCGCCGAGGAAGCTGGTCCCTTGGGTTTGCTCGCGGCTTGAACATCCGACAGCCGCGTGAACCGGCTGACCGATACGGAACCCTCCTCGTCAAGCCGATCAAACAGGAAGGTCTCGTGGCGCTTTGTTGCCGTCCACTCGCCAAGAGGCAATGTACCGGAGGGGAACGTGGCCTTCCATGAGATGCCGTTATGTGCGGCGATCCATCCACGCAAAGCTTCGTCCTTCGAAGCATCTTCGAGGATGCGCACTTCCCGATCTGGGCCGACCAGCATAGGCCTGAACCCCTCACGAGCGTAGGTAATTGTTGCGTCGGGTGGTAGCGACATCAGCTTGTGGGCCAATTGTGAATAACTGCGCCGCGTTCCACCCATCCACCGCCAATTGATGCCAATAATCGCCAGGACAATGAGCACCTGACTGGCAATCAGTCCGACACGGCCTCTATGCTTTGCGACAGGTCCTCTTGCCATGAGAATAAGTCCTTACTCGTAACCGGGTCGTTCTGCTATCTCAAAGGAATATACGTCCAACAGTTCCTCCGCGCTCAGGCTTTCCAAGTTTTGCAGCCTTGCGATGAGAAGTTGAACGTCGCCGCCGTCTGGGACGGCCAGGGAACCTAGGAGGCTGAACTTGTGGCGGAGGATGGCGGCGAGGTCGGCGGTGGTGTTTCGGGCGTGGCCGGCGGGGTACATGACCAGGCCGCTGTCGAGGGCTTGGCCCGACTTTGTCGTAACCAAGAGGGAAGTCGGGATGCCGTCCGGGTATTTCGCGTCGTATTCGGGGCCGCCGTGCTCGAAGGAGATCTTCTCCATCAACTGGCGGGTCGCCGGGTTCGTGATGGCGTCGTGGCCGTAGTCGTACGGCGAAAGCATCAGAAGCTGCCACAGGGCGTCGGTATCCATACCGCCCGCGATTGATGTACGCGACTCGATCGCCTTACGCAGCATCGTCGCGACGATATAAACCATCGAGTGGTCGGCCGATTGCCTCGTATGCGGGTCGCGTTTTGCGGGGTCGCCGATGATTCCGAAAGCGGGCTCATAGGCGCGAATCCGGATCTGGTCGATCGCGCCCGGCTCCAAAAGGTCTGGATGAGCGGCGATAAGGTCGAGCAGTCCCTGCAATGCGCCGGCCGACTGGTGCTCGTACAAGCCCATTTTAAAGTGCATCCCCATCACGGCGAAGTCGTCGCCCGATTGGCCAAGCACGAGATCGAAGGGCGAGTCGCCCGACGTCTTGACGAACTGACGAAACATGCTTTCCGGGTTCCGGAAGATGTCGCGGGGACCGAGGAAACCGTTCAGCGAGCGCTTCATGCTCAGGATCGCGGCTTCGGTGCTGATCGCTGCGCTGGCCCCCTTGGAGTCGCTGAGCTGTTTGCCGGCGCGAATCGCCCGCCACGGGATGTAGTGGGCAACGAACATGCCGATTGCGGATTCGATCTGCTCTGGCGTGGCGCCCATCAGCGCGCCATACGTTGCCGCCGACGCGATCGCTCCGTGCACGACATGGTCGATTCGGTACGTCTTGAGGCTGAAAACCTCGGCCAGACGGCCACGAATCTCATCCAGCAGCACCATCGCCTTAAGCGCGGTGGCTCCGTCCAGACCGCGCTGCTGGCACGCGGCGACGGCCACCGAGTAGAAGTCGTTGTGCCCGAACTCGCCGGCGGTATGGCCGAGCGCCGGGTTGTAACCGAAGTTGGTTCCGTTGCTGTCCCACTCCCGCATCGCGGAGGCGTTGGCGACGATCGCCTTTTCGGTCTTCGCCCGTTGCGAGCACCCGAGGGGCGTCGCCCCGTTCGGATCCGGATATTCGAGCGCCTCGCGCCGCAGAATCGTCGGAGCGTTGGTACCCAGCGCCAGCGCGGAAGCGCCGCATAGGACCGCATCGGTGTGGAACAGACACGTGCGGTCAAGCACCGCCTGCGATGGCCCCGGCCCCAAGCGCCCGGCCATAAAGTCGACGGCAAATTGGCCAATCCCAAGGGCTTGGTTTGTATCGCGGGGAAGAGAGACGATTAGCACAACTGAAACTCCGGGGAAGCGAAGAGGAGGCGGCAGACGGCGGCTAGGCTCTTCGCAGCTTCGGCCGGAGACCGCAGGGTTTTGACGCCGCCGGCCTTCTCGAAGGCGACAACCAAGATGTTCTGCTTCATGGGCGGCAGCTCTGCATCGAAGATGCTCAGGAGCCGGATCACCGTGTTGTAGGCCGTGATCGGGTTGCCATCCGCGATCTGATTGCCCAGAATCGCCGCCAGCGGGTGATCGGGCTGACCGGTGCCGAAGATCGTGTCGGCAAACTCACTTCGAGCGATCATGTTGTTTTGCGATATCCAAGCCTTTCCAGAGGGCCAGCCACCGACGTTCGGCGGAAAGAGCAACACCATGCCTTGCCGATAGAGGGTTCCGAAGACCAAGCCGCCGGCGTTGCGAAGCTGCTGCGGCAACGGGGTCAGGTGGTTGCCGCCGACCGGACGGGCAGCAAGCAGCATCGAGTTCAACCCGAGTTGGCGCAGAATCGGCAGGACGAAGTCGATCGGATTCTTGACCTGCCGTCGAACGCAGGCTTCGCTCCAGAATTCGTCGGTCTTTGCGATGGCCATAAGGATGGCCTTGGTGTTGCCGTTGGTCTTCTGAAACACCGACACCAGGTGATTCGAAACGGCCTCGGGCAACTCGTCTGAGGCAAAGCTGTGCCATATCTTCGTCGTGATGTGGCGGGCCGTCTCTTTGCGGCCGGCGATCATATCTAGAAGCTTATCGGCGTCGAGCGGACCTTGTTTACCCAGCACTTTCTTTACGCCGGGGTCAAAGAGCTCGGGGCTAAAGCTCGCAGTGGTCATCGGCAGATCGTGCGAGATGCAATTCTTCAGCTTGCTTTGGATGTCGCCATTGGGGTCCTCGTAAAGGAGATACCGGTTGCCCCAGCCGGTCATGGCCTTGGCAGCTTCCTGGATGTCTTCTTCGGTGTAGGCTCCCTGTCCCATCGTGAATAGCTCCAGGAGCTCCCGAGCAAAGTTTTCGTTCGGGTGGTTGCGAACGTTCGAATCGCCATCCAGATACTTGAGCATGGCGGGGTCCTTGCTGGCAGCCTTTAGCAAGGTGGGGAAGTCACCGGCCGCGTTCTTGCGGAGCGTCTCCAGATATCCAAGCAGCATCGGGCCGAAGTCGACCTTTTCGCCGCTAACGACGAAGTGGTTGTGCCAAAAGAAGGTGAGCCTCTGCTCGACCGGCCGTTGCGTCATCAGCAGGCGTAGCGCCCACCATTCGGCAAACCGGAAACCGTCGACGTAAAGCTCGCCGCCAGGGACTTCCTGGCAAATCTGCCACGGATCGACGCTGAAACCCTCGTCCGTCTTTTCAAAATCCAGGAGATAGTCGAGAGCGCCGTCGACGCCCATCGGCTCCAGGTGGTTTAGCTCAGCCTCGGTGGCGCCAAGCCCGAACCGCCGCAGTAAATGCGCGATTTTCTGGCGCTTCGTTAGCTCCGGTGCCACTTGGTTATTGTGACGCAGATGCAGGGGCTTACTTCAGGGCAAGTTCCACGATCATCTTGGCGCCTTCTTGGACGGTGGCCGCCGGCACGATCTTGGAACCGGCGAGGATCTTGCGACCCTCTTCGACCGCCGTACCCTCGATCCGCGCGACGACGGGGACGGTGACGTTGCTCTGTTCGAGCGCGCCCAGCACGCCCTTGGCCACCTCGTCGACGCGGGTGATGCCGCCAAAGATGTTGATGAAGAGGCCCTTAATGTTCGGGTCCATCATGATGATCTCGACGCAGCTCTTCACGCGGTCCTCCTTGGCGCCGCCTCCCACGTCCAGGAAGTTCGCCGGAGTCCCGCCCGCCGCCGTGATCTCGTCGAGCGACTGCATCACCAAGCCGGCGCCGTTACCGATAATGCCGATCTCGCCGCCCAACCGGACGTAAGCGATGCCGCGCTTGTTGGCTTCGGCCTCGATCGGGTCCTCGGCGCTGTCGCTGCTTGTAGCCATGTAATCCTTGTGGCGGAAGAGCGAGTTGTCGTCGATGGAAACCTTCGCGTCGGCGGCAATCAGCTTTCCGTCCGGGGTCAGGGCGCAGGGGTTGATCTCAACCATCTCGGCGTCGGCGGCTTCGTAGGCTTTCACCAGGTTCTTGATCATCGAAACCATCTGGTTCCGCGCCTCTTTCGGGATGTTCGCATCCGCTACCGCCTTCCTCAACTCGTAGTCGCAAAGGCCCCAGGCCGGATCGATCGCCACCTTTACGATGGCCTCCGGGTTGTGCTCGGCGACCTCCTCGATCTCCATGCCGCCTTCGGCGCTGATCATTACGATCGACTTCTGAATGTTCCGGTCGAGCAGGACGGCGACGTAAAACTCTTTGGCGATATCCACCAACTCGGCGACGAGGACTCTCTCGACCACCATTCCAGTGGGGTTTTGGATGCTGACGAGCCTCTTTCCGATTAACTCTTTCGTGAATTCGGCGGCAGCGTCCGCGTTATCGAAGAGCTTCACACCGCCGGCCTTTCCGCGGCCCCCCATCAGCACTTGGGCCTTGACGACCACCTTGCCGCCCAACCGCTCGGCTATCGCTCTCGCCTCCTCGGCGTTGGAGGTCACGTCACCTGCCGGAACAGGAACGCCGTAGCGCGACAGCAACTCTTTCGATTGGTACTCGTGAAGCTTCATAAAACGGCTTAGAGGTTACCTGCCGGGGGCAAGTGTTGGGCGGATGGCGACGGGCGGATGGCGACGGGTGTTGGGTGTTGGGTGTTGGGAAGGGACGGAGCGCTAGATCCGGGGGCTTTTCCTAACACCCAACACTTAACACTTAACACCTCGCCTCCCCCCAACACCTAACACCCAATACCCTCCCCAACCCAACACCTCACCTTAGCCTCGCCCCCTCAACTCTCAAACCGAGCTTGAACAGCGACTGGCCGGCGGTCATGTAGAGCGTCTTGCGGTCCGCGCCGCCGAAGCAGAAGTTGCTGACGACCTCTCTTATGTAGATCAGTCCGATGAACTTTGCTTCCGGTGTGAATATCAGGATGCCGCCTGGCCCGGTGCAGTAAACGTTTCCTTTGGCGTCGACTTTCATTCCGTTTGCTTGGCCGGGCATGTCGCCGGCAAGGACTGCGAAGAAGCGGCCGTGCGAGAGCTCCCCGGACGGTTGAACGTCGAAGACGAGAATCTGCCTCCTAATCGTGTCGTTCACGTAAAGCCGTTTTTCATCGGGTGAAAATGCCAAGCCGTTCGGCCTCGTCAGGTCCTTGACGACCGCCTCTAGTTTTCCGTCGGGCGAGAGCTTGTAGACGCCGCTGAACGGCAGCTCGCGATCGGCAGCCTTGATCGCGAATCCGGGGTCCGTAAAGTAGATCGTCCCGTCCGAACGCACCACGACGTCGTCCGGGCAGTTCAGCCGCTTTCCTTCAAACCGGTCGGCGAGGGTCGTCAGCTTTCCGTCTTTTTCTCGGCGGACAAGGGATCGGGTTTCCTGGCAGCACGATATGACGCGACCCTGCCCGTCGGCAGCGTTCCCGATTGCCCGCTGAGACGGCTTGATTATCGGATTTGCCGTACCATCCTTCAACTCGTAGATCGCGTCGCCGAGGATGTCGCTAAAAATCAACCGCCCCTCCGGCATCCAGACCGGCCCTTCCAAGAACTTGAATCCACCGGCAACAAAGGTTGGGTGCGCGCCCGCCGGCACGATCGAATCGAAAGCGGTTTTGTCTTGCGACGCTAGCCAAACACCGAGGACTAAGAAAGGAAGCATCTCGTAGGCTTACACTACCTTTCCCTTTGCTACTTACCGGTCATCCAGCAGGACTGGGACGTCTCGTGCACCGTGAAAAACGGCCACTATCTCGATGGGAGAAGCGTTTGGGTTATAAACGATGAGGTACCGATACACGCTCCAGAACTTCAACGGCTTGTCGGTAAGATCTTCGCGCATGTGCCCGGCCTGGGGATGATCCCCCAGAAGATCGAAGGCTTCGAAGATCTTAGCGACGACCTTGTCCGCGACTTCAAGGCTCAGGCTGCGCTCGAAGACGTCGTCCCAAATCTCGTCTATATCGCGGCTGGCAGGACCTGAAAGCCTAAACTTCTGCGCCATTTGCTGGGTGCTTTCTCGCGTTCAACCGTTGACGAGACCGAGCGACTGTTTGCTCATATAGCTCGGCGGAAGTGCCTTCGACGAAGTCGCCTGCTTCCAATGCCGCCAATCCATTCCTAATTTTTAGCCGTGCCTCAACAAGCTGCAGGTCTCGAATTTCGTCCCTTTCTTGCATGAGCCGAAGCGCTTCGCGCATCACCTCGCTTGCGGAATTGTAGCGGCCCGTTTCTACTTTAGAAAGGACGTATCGGTCGAGTTCGGGGGTTAACGAGACGTTCATCGAGTTATGCGCCGCTATGATTTTGACAGGATTTATCAAAGATTGACAAGGTTTGTTATTTATACGCTGATTTGCGGCAAATAAAACCAAAACCTCCGGCCACGTTTGGAGGTAATTAGATGCCATGCGGCCTCTTGCCTCGCTTTTATCCCTCGCTCTCATCGGTATGGGTACGGCTCGTGCCGATACGAGTCGTCTGATCATTACCTTCAACGGAACCGCAACAGGCGAATACGTCTACGAATCCAACCCGGACGGGACGTTTACGTCGACTACCAAGCTATCGATCGGCGGGACGGAGATCGCGACGACCATGTCCGGAACGATGCGGGCAGGACGCTTTCTTAATTACCGCTGCGAAACCGATCAAGCGGGTCAGAAGACGCTCATCACCTTCGATCATGGAAAGCTGCACGTGAAATCAGGAAAGGTTGACCAGGACGTGCCGATCAAGCTCGGCGCCGAGCCGTACTTCGGCAACTTGCATCCGGAATTCTCAGGTTCTGCATTGGCGGCGGTCGACTTCAGTAAGAAGTCGGCGCAAGAGATCAAGTGCTTTTGCCCCGACGCTGGGGCAATCCTATCGCCGAAGTTCACTCCGGAAGACGTCAAAACAACGTCAAAGGGAACAGCCCGGTTGTACAAAATGGCGATAGCTACGGTTCAAGCCGAATACGCCCTCGACCAAGACAACCATGTCGTCATGATGGACGTCCCTGGTCAAAAGCTGTGTTTTCTCGCCCCAGGCTGGGAAGCCCTGAAGAATGATCCGTTCGCGGCCTACCCGGAGCTGAGTCAGCCCACGTACAAGTTCAAAACCGAGAAAGGCGTGACGATGAAGACGCGCGACGGCGCGACCCTCGTCCAGGACGTGATTCGCCCCGACGCGGCGGGCAAATACCCCGTCATCATCGAGCGAACGCCTTACGGGCGAGGGGCGACGGCCGCCGAAGGTCCGTTCTACGCAAGCCGCGGCTACGTTTTTATCGCACAAGATTGCCGGGGCCGAAGCGACAGCACAGGCGAATGGGACCCGTTTGTTCATGAGCGTAAGGACGGATACGATACCGTTCAGTGGGCGGCCTCTCAGCCCTGGTCCGACGGCAACGTCGGGATGATCGGCGGCAGCTACGGCGGATTCGTGCAATGGGCGGCGGCGGTCGAGAATCCCCCTGCGTTGAAATGCATCGTCCCCCAGGTTTCACCGCCCGATGCGTTCCTAAACCTGCCCTACGACAACGGCGTGTTCTTCCTCTACGGTTCCGTGTGGTGGGGAAAGATCGTGACCGGAAAAACGGCCGACATGTCATCCGTTCTTTCGAAGCTGCCCAAACCGGAAAACTTTGGAACGCTGCCGCTTTCCAAAGTCGACACGGCCGTTCTCGGGCAAAAGATTCCGTTCTATCAGCAGTGGCTGGCGCGGGAGACGTCCTCCCAGTGGGCCGGTTACAACTACGAAGACGACCTCAAGCGTGTGACGATTCCTGCCTTGCATATCAGCGGCTGGTGGGACGGCGACGAAATCGGCACGATGCTGAATTGGCAGATCCTCCGTTCGCTCGGCCGAACGAACCAGTGGCTCGTCTATGGCCCCTGGACGCATTTCTTTAACAGCACAACGAGGATTGGCGACACTGACTTCGGCCCGACGGCCGTGATCGATCTCGACTCCGTCTACTTGCGGTGGTTCGATACTTGGCTGAAGCACAAGAGCGCGGGCTTCGAAAAGCAGCCTCACGTGAGGGCGTTCGTCACCGGGGCCAACAAGTGGGTCGAGTCGAGCGATTGGCCGCTGGCAAGTTCCAAGCCGATGACGCTTTACCTGGGCGCCACCGGACCGGTGGAGGGAGCTTCTTCCCAGGGATCGCTTGAAACGGCGCCGCCCAGTAGGCAAGCGCCGAGCACATACCGGTTCGATCCGCACAACGCGACCATCGACCCGAAGATCCTGAATCCCGATCCCGACAAGGCTTCGATGAAGATTAAGCTGCCCAAGAAGACGCCCGGACTCGTCCTATTCAAGTCGGCTCCGATGACGGCCCCGACGACTGTGTCTGGACCGATCGAGCTGGACCTGAGATTTGCGACGACCGCTCAGGACACGGACTTTTTCGCTACGCTGCTCGACCAGGACGACAAAGGCGAATTCCATCTTGTCGGACAACAAGGCAAGATCCGATGCTCATACCTGAAAGGGTTCGACAAGCGAAGGGCGCTGAAGCCAGGCCAGATCTACTCAGCCAAGTTTCGCCTTTGGGACGTGGCACGGCAGTTCGACAAGGGCCACCGGATCGTTCTGATGGTCACGAGCACAATGTTCCCGATGTTCGCCCGAAACCTGGGAACCATAGACCCCATCGCAACCGCTACCCGTATGGTCGTGCAGGATCAGAAGATCTATCACGACCGGAAGAATCCGAGTTCGATAACGTTCAGGGTGATGCAGTGAAGACGCTGCCGGTAGTGCGGTTTTGAGGTGTTACGGTGTCACGGGTCAGGTCCCTCCGAAATACCGTAAGACAAGGCGAAGCCTGAACACCGTAACACCGGGCCGCGAAGCGGCTACCACCCGGTTCGGTAGTCGCTGGTTCCGAACTCTCGGATGACGTACTCGTCGCCTTCCTTCACGAGGAAGTAGGAGTGGTAGACGTAGGTTCGGTTGCCCCACGGGTCGTTGTAGACGTGCTTGGCGACAACTCTCGCGGTTCCGTTGGCGTTGGCCTTGACTTCGAGGACTTCGTATCGATCGGTCTTCGTGCTCTCGATGCCGTCGACATACGTGTCATAGAAGTCGTTGGCCTTTAGCGTGTAGCTGTACTTGCCGTCGACATAGATGTTCACGTTACCGCTGTGGGGAACGGCTCGGTCGATCGCCTTGTGATCGTCGTTCTCGAAGGCCTCGACGAGATCCTGAACGGAGTCGTCCAGAACGGGGTTCGCGGTCTCCCGGTTGCCGGGCTGCCAATCGTAGTCGGAGCCCGACCAGTTGGCGCTGGGATAGCTGTCGACGATGATGACGCGAGGGGCCGCAATGTACGCCGGCAGGCAGGGGTAGTAGTACCACGGCGAACAGTAGCACGGGGCAAAGAACGGGTCGAATACGTAGAAATTGAAGGCAAAGAAGCTGTCTCGCCAGCCGCCGAAGTATCCAAAGTATCCGGTTCGAAAGCCGCCTCGGACCAGACCGATGTGGTTATCGCCGATCACATGCCCTAGCGTGGACGGCCCGATCAGGCCGTGGGGAGCTGCCCCAAAATGTCCGCCTTCTAAAGCGGCATGGCCGGCTCCGTTCAGATTGTTGTTGCCGGCGTAGCCGGCCCCGCCGCCCCGAGACATATTCGCGTGGCCGCGCTCGAGACCGCTTTCGGAGCTTGAAAGTCCCCGCTCCTGATAGCCGCCGGAGCCGGATCTACTGGTGGAAGCACCCTGAGATCCGCTGCTATACCTGCTGTTCGAACCGGAGCTGTACCGGCTGCTCGAACCGCTGCTATAGCGGCTGTTTGAGTTGCTATAGCGGCTGCCGGAGGACGACTCGCTGCGCGATTGCCCCGTGTAACCCTGGTTGGATCGCTGGTATCGGCTCGACGAGCTGCTGCCTTGGCTGTACCGGGACGTGCCGCCGCCGTTCCAAGCCGAGTTGCCGCTGGACCGCGAGCCGCTATATGAACCGCCACCGGATGGCCGTGAGGAAGAACCGCCGGAATATCCGCCGCCGGATGAGTGCGAACCTCCACCGCTGCTGCCACTGCCGCCGCCCGAGGAGTGCGATCCTCCGCTACTTGAGCTGCCGCCCCCACCTTGGGAACTATGGTTCTGCGCCATCGCCAGGCCGAAGGCCAGTGAGAACGTGAAACCAAATACCAGTCGAAATAATTCTTTCTTCATGACAATCCTGCCCAACTGCTCCTACGCACTAGGACGCATACCGTTACATCTATTGTTGCCCAAAAATCTCGACTGAACCGAAGCTTATACAAATCCAAGGTGGACCCTGGGGCGTGTCAACATATCTACCGATGGATAAGCGTCGTATTGCTCTTGTGCCGGGGGACGGGATCGGGCCGGAGATAACCGCTGCTACGATCGAGATACTGGAGGCGGCAGGCTTCCGGCCGGAATGGATCTACTTGGAGGCCGGGCAGCCGGCGCTGGACAAGGGCAAAGCGGCGATGCCGCAGGAAACTCTCGATGCGATCCGCGAGATCGGTATCGCGCTAAAGGGCCCGACGGCGACCCCCGTAGGGAGAGGCCACCCGAGCGCAAATGTCGCGCTTCGTAAGGCTCTCGATTTATTCGCCAACGTCCGTCCGACCCGCTCGCTACCGGGATTGAAGGGGTTTTTCCAAGATATCAAGATCGATCTGATCATCGTTCGGGAAAACACCGAGGACCTGTACGCCGGCATTGAGTTTCAGCCGCATCCGGATATCGCCCAGGCTGTGAAGGTCATCACTCGCCCAGGTTGCCGGCGGCTCTGCAAGTACGCCTTTCAGTTGGTCCGCGAGCAGGGAAGGAAGAAGCTGACCGCCGTGCACAAAGCCAACATCATGAAGCTGACCGACGGCATGTTCCTGGATGAGTTCTACGCGATGGCCAAGAACTACCCGGACGTCCGAGCCGAGGACATCATCGTCGACAACTGCTGCATGCAACTCGTCACTCACCCCGAGAAGTTCGACGTGCTTGTCACCGAGAACTTGTACGGCGACATCGTAAGCGACCTTTGTGCCGGCCTGGTAGGCGGCCTTGGCCTTGCGCCGGGCGCCAATATCGGGGAGCACTGCTCCGTCTTCGAAGCCGTCCACGGCTCGGCACCGGATATCGCGGGCAAGGGCATCGCCAATCCGACGGCGTTGTTGTTCAGCGCCCTGATGATGTTGCGACACATCGGCGAAGGCGCAACCGCCGACAAGATCGGCAAAGCTGCCCTCCGCACCTTTGGTGAAGGCAAAGTCCTAACCGGCGATATGGGCGGCACCGCCACGACCAAGGAGTTCACCGCCGAAGTCATTCGGCAGATGAGTTGAGCGATGAAGATCCTCGTAACTGGCGGTTCCGGCATGCTCGGCTCGGACCTCGTTGCCGAGCTCGAAAGGCGCGGCCACCTAGTAGCCGCGCCAACTTCGAAGGAACTCGACATCACCGACCCCGAGTTGGTGGCTGCTGTCGCGATGTCGCGCGGCGCACACGATTGGTGCATCAATTGCGCCGCCTACACGGCAGTCGATAAGGCCGAGACCGAGGTTCAGCAAGCGACCGAGCTAAACGCCATCGCGCCCGGATATCTCTCGCAAGCCTGCAGCATGGCCGGCATCAAGCTGATGCATATCAGCACCGACTTCGTGTTCGACGGCAACGGAACGACGCCGTACAAGCCCGACGCTCCGACCCGCCCACTGGGTGTCTACGGCCGGACGAAGAGGGAAGGGGAGGAGGCGGTTTTGGCTGCCAACGCGAACGGGATCGTCGTCCGAACGTCGTGGCTCTACGGTCCCAACGGCCGCAGCTTCCCTAAAACGATGATCACCGCCTGGGAAGCCGGCAAGCAGTTGCGGGTCGTCGACGACCAAACCGGTTGCCCGACCTACACGGGCGATTTGGCCCGAGTTCTGGTCGATATGGTCGAGCGGAACGCCTACCCCGGCATCTACCACGCCTGCGGTCCGGACGTTTTGACCTGGTACCAGTTCGCGATTACTGCGATCGAAGTCTATAAAGCCGCTCGAGGTCTCGACCGGCCCATCGAGATCACACCGATCCCAACCGAGGCCTACCCGACCCCGGCCGCGCGCCCGACATACAGTGTCCTAGACACAGCCGGCCTCTACGCTCTCGGCATCGAGCCGATGCAATCACTGTCGCTGGCCCTCCCGGACTTTATGAAGCGGCTGACTGGCGGAGATTAGAGTCAGAGCCTGCACCTTCAGCTTGAGATGGGCTGATCGGCCAGGCAGGTCAGAGCGAAGCCGATCGCGCGGAGTGGGCTCATGCGGCATCCTTCCTCGTGCAGCCGATCGAACTGAGAAACACCGATGGCGTCCATAACGGGTATCGACAACCGTTCGAAGCGTCGCAGAACGCAGGGGTGGATTCTCCCCGGATGGTCTTCGCGGAGCTTCCAGGCCCCTCCCAAAAGTTGCGCGGCGGATTCTGGAGCCCCATTGGCAAGCATAAACACCGAGACATCCTCAAGCGCCCGCGCAAGGTGGCCTCTGTCGTCGACGGTCTTACAAAGCTCCAATCCCCTGACCAGGTGCTGCCGCGACTCACCGAAGCGCCCGCGTACAGCAAGACAAGCTCCGAGGCCGCACAGGACCTGGTGCTCGACGGTGGAGGCTCGAAGTTCCATACACATATCGTGCGCCTCTCGGTACATGTGCAGTGCGGCCGGCGCGTCTTCGGTGTCCATGCAGTGATCTGCCTGCAGGATGAGCGTGTGCAAGAGTCGTTGGCGCAGACCATGCTTCCGTTGAAGCTTTTCGGCTTCCTCGAAAAGCTCGCTCGCTCTTTCTGTCTTGCCCATCGCTTCGGCGTTAACGGCCAGTAGAAATAGGCCAACGCTCTCTACCTCGAAGCGTCCCTTTTGTCGCGCGAGTTGCACGGTTTGCTCTCCGTATCGGTGCGCTTCGTCGTAGTCGCCAACCGACAAGCACAGTAGGCAAAGGTTGTTAAGATTGGCGACGCTGCTTCCGCCATCCGGCAACAAGCGGTTCAGCTCCAGTGCCTCCTCAAAATAGGAGCGCGCTAGTTCGTAATCGTGGTGATAAGCCGCTAGTCCGAGACCGTTCATGGCCTCCGCCTCGTGCAGACGGTCCTCTGCCTCAAGCGCCAGGGCTGCCATTTCCTTGAATCGACATGCGGCCTCCTCGGACTTGCCCATCGAGTTCAAAAGCCATGCCAGGGTGTAAAGCGCGTCGAGCCTGGTATTCGGAGTTACCCCTTCGAGGGGTTTTGCAAGACCTGCGGAAAGCAGGCCGCAACCTTCCAAGACGAGGCCCTCTTGATACCAATACCACCCGAGGTCGGCAGCCATCCGCAGGGCGCCCTCCAAGCCGTCCGGCTGGGCAAGACTCCACTCGATTGCCCCGCGCAGATTGTTACGGTCGGCACTTAGCCTGCTCAGCCAACCGGCAGTATCCTGGTGCTTTTCCGGCCGTGCGTCGGAAGCCATCTGCTGGAAATAATCTCGATGCCTCTGCAAGATGGTCTGATCTTCGCCGTCTCGGGTCAGATGCATCTGCGCGAACTGCCGAACGGTCTCCAAAAGCCGGCGACGTTCACCTTTGCCGGACTCTCTGGCGAGAACAAGGTTCTTGTCCGCAAGCGCCAGCAGACCGGCGAGCTGGGGTGAACCATCGCCACATACCGCGTCGACGGCCGCCAGCGTAAATCCGCCCGTGAATACCGACAACCGGTGGAGAAGTTGCCGCTGCTCGGCGTTGAGCCTATTGGCGGACCACTCTATGGTCGCCAGTATCGTTCGTTGGCGGGGAAGAGCGGCACGCTCGCCAGAGGTGAGAATGCTGAAACAATCGTTGAGGCTATCCTGGATCTCGGTAAGGCTAAGCGTTCGAACCTGTGCAGCCGCGAGTTCGATCGCGAGAGGGATGCCGTCGAGCCGTGAACAAATCTCCGCCACAGCGGCCGCGTTATCGTCGTCGATCGCGAAATCGATCTGTTGCTGCTCAGCCCGCTCAAGGAAAAGACGGCCGGACCCCGTCTTCATCACGTCTGCAGCGCTTTGCGCGTGGAGTTCCGGCACAGAGAGCGAGGGAACGCGAAACATGGTTTCCCCCCGGACGGACAGCAATTCTCGGCTCGTCGCCAGCAGGAACACATTTGGGCAATGGCTCAATACTGCCCCTGCGAACTTCGCGCAGGCGTCCAACAGATGCTCGCAGTTGTCCAAAAGCAAGAGGCGTCGGCTCGATCCAAGCGAATCCAGTACGGACTCCACGAGAGGCTTTTCGGCGTCACCTTTGATGGACAGCACGTTGGCAACCATCCGTGTAACTTGCTCGCCGGCCGTCAGAGGCGAGAAATCGACGAACCACACTCCGTCTTCAAACCGCTCGGCGTGAGTCGCCGCCACTTCGAGAGCTAGCCGGGTTTTGCCGCACCCTCCGGAGCCGACTAGGGTAACGAGGCGCCGTTTGCCAAGCAAAGCCTGCACGGTTTCCAGCTCAGTTATGCGACCGACGAACGAGGTCGCCTGAATCGGTAAGTCGGGTGTCACTTTGGCTGCAAGCCCAAAACCGTTCCGTAGAAATCCGTTGGACGGGCAATGTCGGACGAGTAAACGGCCACGAGGGCTGTAGTGAAAGTCGGCACTGCAATAGAATACTGTAACAGTAGCGGACACGTCCGCGCCTGCTTGAGGCACGCCGTCTTCCCATTGCCATCACCGGCAGCGCCGGAATCTACTTCTTCTTGGCTTTTGACTCGCAGATCTTTTCGAGGCGAACGGTGATTTTATATTCGCCCGTCTCAAGCCCCTTTGCCGTAAAGGTTATGTCGCAAACTTCGTCGTTAATCTCTTTTGCCCTTTCCGCTCGTCCCGGCCCTAGCAGCTCTTTCGCCTTGGAATCGCAGCTGAATTCGTGGTGAAAAGGAAGATAAATCGTATCGATGACCTTCTCGCCCTTACCTGCCATGTCGTAGAGAGCATCGATAAGGGCCTTGATGGCATCTCCTACCGGAAGCGCAGACATTGCGCCAAGGATGCCTGCCTTGCCGAGCAGTGCTTGGAGCGTGTCTTTAATATTGTAGAGAACGTTGACCCGCCAAATCGTGATTGCCACGTCGGCGTTCAAGCGGCAGCGGTGATCCGGTCTAATTTCGGCAAGCTTGAACAACATGTCGTCGCCCGTGGACCTGCCGGCAGAAAATGAGTCGGTGTTCTTGCCCTCCGGCCACTTGGCGCCTGTCGGCCCACCCATGTCCGAATGGACCACGGACGTGATAGCGATTTCGTCGTTGGTCCAGTCGATACCATGCGTGGACGTTTTCGTCACGCACTCAACTTGCTGTAAGTACACATAGAGCTTGTCGCAGCAGCAGCGCTCCGATCCGAAGATTTCGATCGGCTCGTCCTTCTTTTTGGATACGGTCTGCCCGCCTCCACCCTCAACCGGACCATCAACCTGAACTGGCGGTTTAGCCTTCTTTTCGTCGCCCATAGCAAGCCCTCCAAACTCAATTCACCAAACTGCCATATTATAAGCTTGAAGTCGTATAAATGTCCGATAAATATGATCTGCCCTTACCCTCGGCACTAAGGCAATGGATATAGGTAAGCGCGAGGCGATCGGTACTCAAGGAACGCAGCTTGCTCGCGATCCGATCGGCAGTTCGCTTATATTTAACGCATGAACGAGAACTGGCCGGAGCTTCCTCTCGATAAGTGGCGAGCAACCTATGCGACCCTTCACATGTGGACTCAAGTCGTCGGCAAGATCTGCTTGAAGCTCGCCCCGCCTACAAACCACTATTGGGGCATCGCTTTTCAGGTCGATGCCAGAGGCCTTTCGACGCCGCTGCTGCCCTACGAAGACCGTCCGTTTGCCATTCGATTCAACTTCGTCGATCATCGGCTGGAGATCCTGTGCTCCGATGGCGGTTCCCGGACCATTCCGCTTGAGCCGATGACCGTCGCCGAGTTTTACCGGCGGGTTAGGCGCGAGTTGGAGGAGATGGGAATCCAGGTCAAGATTTGGCCGGTGCCGGTCGAGGTTCCCGATCCCATCCGGTTCACCGAGGACACCGTTCACCACGACTACGACCCTGTCTACGCCCATGCCTTCTGGCGCGTCTTGGTCGCCATTAAGCCGGTCTTCGAAGACTTCCGCTGCGAGTTCGTCGGCAAATGCAGCCCGGTTCATTTCTTCTGGGGAAGTTTCGACCTCGCCGTCACCCGCTTTTCGGGACGGGCAGCTCCATCGCGCCCGGAGATGGGCGCGATGTACGCCGAAGCCTATTCGCACGAGGTTATCAGCCACGGCTTTTGGCCAGGAAGCGGCCCGGTTCAGGATGCGGCGTTCTACGCCTACTCGGTCCCCGCGCCCGCTGGTTTTGCCAAAGCCTCAATCAAGCCTCCTGCCGCCTATTTTCACGAAGAACTGCAGGAATTCATCCTTCCATACGAAGCCGTTCGCGCCGCCTCCAACCCTGAAGGTGAACTGCGCAGCTTTATGGAGACGACCTATGCGGCTGCAGCGGATCTAGCGCATTGGAGCCGCACGGAGCTCGAAAAGCATCGCCATAAGATGCCTTGAAAGGCAGTCAGGATTTCAAATCCCCGGAATCATCACGCAGAGACGCAGAGAACGCGGAGAATGAGATTGAATTCCTGAGTTTAGTGATTCGGCCAAGCCAGGAAATGGGAGGTTCTGTAACCCATCTCTGCGGTCTCTGCGTCTCTGCGTGATGATTTCCGGGCATTTTAACAGTTGAGGCGATGTCGCGCTACGTCGGTTGCGATAGCACACGGACGAATGGTTCTATCGGCGGCTCTTGTTTTTCATAGTGTTCCGAATTAAACTGCCTCAACCGCAAAGGCGCGGTCACTGCGATTTTCGCAAGGATATGTATGAAAGACCAGCCTTTGCCCTCCTTTGATGTACCTGCTGCTCCGATACCGGCCCGAATTTGCACCCAGACATGCCGGGGTGTGCATTGATGAAGCTATTCCTCGACCGCAGGTTGCGGCGGGCCTGCCTCTTTGTTTGGGTCCTCTTGACTGTGCTGCTCATCGCGGCAAACGTTCGGACCTATGCCCAACAGACCACGGCCGGCGGCACTCCACCGGTAGCGGCAACTACGCCGGCGCCGCAGCCGGATCCGGGCGGCGTGAATACCGGCGACAGGACGAATGCGGCCAACGCCTCCAGCGCAGCCGCGTTTAGCGCCGACGACCTGAAGAAGCTTTCCGACGCCAAGGACAAGCCCGCGTCAAACGGGGACCTGCTAAAGGTGCTCGACACGGTCGGGCAGGGCCACCTGGGTATCAACATCGTTTGGACTCTGGTCACCGGCTTCCTGGTCATGTTCATGCAGGTCGGCTTCGCGATGGTCGAAACCGGGTTCTGCCGGGCCAAGAACGCCGCCCACACGATGATGATGAACATCATGATCTATCCGATCGGCATGCTCGGCTGGTGGATCTGCGGCTTCGCGCTTATGTTCGGGTCGCTAGCCAGTTCGAAGATCGGAGGGCCGCCAAGTTTGGGCGGCTTGCCGACCTTGAACGGTCATGAGTTCTCCATCGGCGGGTTCGGGATACTCGGCTTCAACACCCCGCTCATGGGGGCAAACCTGTACGATGCCCCTATTTACGTTCTGTTCCTGTTCCAACTCGTGTTCATGGATACGGCGGCGACCATTCCCACCGGCGCCATGGCGGAGCGGTGGAAGTTTTCCGCGTTTCTGGTGTACGGGCTCTTCATTTCGATCATCGCTTACCCCGTTTATGGCCATTTGATGTGGGGCGGCGGCGGGTTGGCGAGCCTAGGGCTTCTGGCGAAGCTAGGCCACGGAGCCGTCGATTTTGCCGGTTCGAGCGTCGTTCATGCCGTCGGCGGCATCGTGGGCGCAGCGGGAATCTGCGTGCTCGGCCCCCGCGTCGGAAAGTACGACAAAGACGGGAAGCCCAGGGCGATCGCCGCCCACCACATTCCAATGGCGGTGATCGGCGCACTCATCCTCGCGTTCGGTTGGTTCGGCTTCAACCCCGGATCGACGCTCGGCGCCGTCGGTGCAGGCAACATACGCATTGGGGTTATCGCGGTAAACACGGCGCTGGCCTCTGCCGGCGGTGCGATTAGCGCGTTGTGGTACATGAAGCAAAAGACGGGCAAGTTCGATCCGGGCATGACGGTCAACGGATTCCTTGCCGGCCTTGTCGCGATTACGGCCCCTTCGGCGTTTGTCGCGAGCTGGGGCGCGGTCCTGATTGGGCTGATCGCAGGCGTTCTCTGCGTCGTTTCTTGCTTCTTCCTTGAGAAGAAGGGACTCGACGATCCCGTCGGCGCCGTTTCCGTTCACGGAGTTTGCGGCATCTTCGGCCTGCTCTCGGTGGGCATCTTCTCCGACGGTACGTACGGCGCGGGCTGGAACGGCGTCGGCACGGACAAATATCTCGGCGTTGCGGGTAAGGGGGTTACCGGGCTTCTGTACGGAGACTCCTCTCAGATCGTCGCCCAACTCATCGCCGCCGTCGTATGCATCGTGTGGTCCTTCAGCATCGCGTGGCTGTTCTTCAAGGCTCAGCATCGCATCATGGGCATCCGCGCCACCGACGAGCAGCAACTCATCGGCCTCGACATCGCCGAAATGGGCGTCGCCGCCTACCCCGACTTCGGCCAAAGATCCGATCACGACCGCGAAGTCGCAGAAACAATCGAACCCTCGACCGGCCGGTAATCTCCGGCCTTCGTCTCACCTCGCCCGGGGCGCGAGGTGAGGTACAGCTTGGACAGGCTTAAACATGGAGCCAGGTGTGCTACCATATTGGTAGGGAATGAGAGTAATCGCATTCGCAATGCTGCGCGACTTCGCCCGAAGCGGGCATGCCGATGCGGAAGTGCCCCTACGGGAGTGGTGGAAGACGGCCGAAAAAGCGCGTTGGGAATCGATGGCTGATGTGCGTAGAGATTTCCCATCTGCCGACCTCGTGGGTGGCGAGAAGCTCGTATTCAACATCGGCGGCAACAAGTACCGCCTCGTGTGCCTCGTTCATTTTGGGCGTCCAACGCTCTTCGTCCTGTGGGTAGGCACCCACGCCGAATACGACCGGATCAACGTGAGAGACTTATGAATCCATCTGTCATACATCCAATTCGAACCGATGAGGACTATCGCACCGCACTGGCACGTGTGCGCGAGATCTTTCATGCTCCGGACGACTCGCCGGAAGCCGACGAGCTCGAGGTTCTAACGATCCTGGTGCACGACTATGAGCAACGCACTGTTACGTGGGGTCCAAGCGATCCCGTAGACGCCATCAAATTCGCGATGGAGCGCCTCAACCTACGCCCGCGCGACCTTGTTCCATACCTAGGCGCAAGCTCGCGGGTTGCCGAGATCCTCGGCCGCCGCAGGTCCCTAACCGTCGAAATGATCCGGAAGCTCCACGAAGGTCTAGGCATCCCCTTCGAGTCCCTCATTGGAGCTTCATCGTAGATCAATCTGGCTCGGAACGGCTCTTGAGGTAGGTTGTGCGTATGCGACCCACGGGGCATAACGAGGTCCGATCTATTGGCGATACCGTCTACCGTGGGGATATTCCCAATCTTCCGTATCCGGAAGCCTTCGATGTAGCCAGGGCTATCGATGGGATGCACGAGGAGGGATATTGCATCTTTCCCGGCGTCCTCGACGCCGAAGGGGTTAGGAAACTACGCGACAAGATTGATCACTCGGGCGGTCCGGACGAGCAGTACGAGGTCATGAATTGGTGCTTCAACAAGCAGCTTCAATCCGACTACATGAGCGATCCTGAGATGCTGCAATATATCGACCCGCCCGACGTGATCGCCGTCCTTCAAGGGTGCATGGGAGAGTTCTTCCAAGTCGTCGGTGGAAGCCTCTGGGTGACCGGCCGAGGCCGTCAGATGGGGTTGCATGTGGATTTTCTGCCATTCCCGCTGCCTGAGGATGTCGCCAACGATCCGCGGATTACGATCCCGATCTTCATGGCCACGGCGCACTACTACCTCGATGACCTGACGCTGGACCTGGGCCCCACAACGATCATCCCCGGCTCTCACCGCGCGGCACGGCCGCCGGAGAACGAATCCTCCTACAAAGGTGTCGTTCCCCACGCCGTTATGTTAAAGGCCGGCGACGTGTGCCTTTTTCGCAGCGACCTGTGGCACGCGGCCGCCATGAACACAAGCGAGCGCCGCCGGTATATGGTCCAAGTCCATTACGCCCACTCAACCATGGGCAAGTGGTTTCCGCAGATCGAGTTTGAAAAGTACTGGTCGGACGAGGTCTTGGCGGCGGTGTCGCCACCTCAGCGACGCCTGCTCGGCAAGCCTCGGCATCCTTGATTGGATGGCTAATTGAGAAGGTTCACCAGTTCGTCCGAAGCACGGTTACCGATAGGCGAATGGCAGTGATTGTCAACTTTGATGAACCGACGATCCTGGCAGCGAGTACATAGGGAGTAATCGTGCACACAACCACGCCCAGAGGGAATCGTTAATGGCGGCGGCAGCATCTGCTGCCGCCGCAGCGGCTGCTGCCGCTGCCGCTGCATCTGCCGCTACGACAGCGGCAGCGGCCGAACGGGCAGCCATGATGATCCTTGCGTCCGTGTCAAAGGATGAGCTGGACGGCCTTGTATCGGTTGCGATCCTTCGAGCCGAACGCTTGGAAGATGCCGGAGAATCCGCTGAAGAGGCTTGGAGCGAGGTAATGCTCTACGAGATTCAGCTTGCCAACGTGACATCGCCCGGTTCGATACCTGGCGGAGTCGCCCGAGTAGGCGCCGTCCGCGCGGCGATCGCCGCCGGTAGGCAACTTGAAGCAGCTCGCCTTGCCGCCATGTTTTCCGAAGGCCTCTCCGAAGAGCGGATTGCCGCTATGGCACAGGCTTTGGAGTCGATTCACGCAAACGCTTAGCTAGGCAAACGTTCGCACCGCCGACGATCCAATGACTATTCTTCTTCAAGGATCTGCTGCAGAATGCCTTCCGTTAACCCGTGTGCGATGGCTTCATCGTGCGCCTTGTCCGCCAACTTACGAAACTCGGCCGGTCCGACCGGCCTGTTCCACACGAAGAACAATTCGAGGAGCTTCCCGGCAAACTTGCGGTCGGTCTCCGATGCGGCGCGAAACGCCCGCACAGTCGCCGGCGACACGCTAATCGTAATGGGCCTGAGTCGCATATCCTGAATTATACGGTTCTACGCCAAGACACCGAATACTGGATTGAACAACTGTGCGACCTAGAACCTAGTCGATAAAACTGAACATGTCGAATAATTCGCTAACTGCGAATATGAAATGGCTGATATACGTTGGTTAGTAACATAGACAGATGAGCGGCTACTCGGATTGAATCGACCTTTAGTTCGTTCGGGTGCCCCGAGGAATTGCGAAGGCCAAGACACAGGCTTTCCAGTTCTCGTTTGACATTTCGGTCGAACATTCCGATGTCATTCATGACCAGAAGCTGTTCACTCTCTTGCATCCTATTCAGGTGGTCACGTGAACTCGCGGTCCTCCAACTCGAGAATCGAGTCGCAGCGGCAGCATTGAACGCCGGAAGCAAATTCCTTAGCACATGCTCTTGTAGCAACCAAATAGCTCCAACCCATGCCAAGACTGCCGATGCTCGCGGGCAATTAGCTTCGAATGCACGAATGGCTTCATCGATAAATTCCCATGTTGTCTGCTCTGTAATACCCGAAGCGTGCAATCTAACTTCATCAAGAGTCTGTGTGACGACTGAGGGAGAGAAGACATCAGGACACATTGTCGCTATACGCTTGCTGCCAGGTTCTGCTATTTCCCATTTCTGACCTATCCGAAGTGTCACCCCTTTGGCCCGACCGAAGATGTCCGAAATAGCCCATTTCCGGATTCCCTGCAAACCCACTGACTCGCCAACCGCGACAAGCTCGGACGTTGTGCCTTCGCCACCAAGAGCCCGAAGCAGAACCAACAAACGGTCTACACGTGTTAGATCGGGGCGGTGGACAACTCCTTTCAGGTTCGAGAGCTTAGATGAGTCGAGCTTTAAGTGATTCTCGGGTCCGAGCTTCAATTGCATAGCGATCCTTGGACTGTTCCCTTAGCTTGTCTTCCTTGAGGAGCGTTGATAGATAGTTGGAGAGATTTGACGAAAACGACTCTTTATAGAATCCTGCTGCCTCCTTCATTGCGGCACCAATTTCGGCTCGGGAAAATGTATCGCGACCCTGCACCAAAGATAAATGCGCACACGCAACCATAATCAGGTCAGTTCCTGATTTGGCAGCCAACTTTGCAGCGATCGACTTTGGCGTCAAAGAGATCTCCGGCTGACCGCTAGGCGATCGCTGCCCATTCGCTGACGGGCCTGCCATCGACTCCAAGGTTTCCCTATGGTCCAAAAGCCGATCCATCGCTCTTTTGACCTGCTCGCTGACGAACTCCTCGGACCCTTCGCACTCGATTTCAAGGGCTCCAGCGAGAATACGAACGCGGCTTGCGCAATCGACTTTCACTCGACACCTCCGCCTAATAGTGCGCGGACATAGTCTACGCCTGCCTGCGAAACGCGGTAAGACCCCTTGCCCACCCCGAATGCACGTCTATTTTCGACACTTCGTCGCACACACATCGACGGATTTGCAACGCGAATCCCCTGATGTTGCAGCAATTCGTTTACGGCACCCGTCTTAAATACTCGGGAAGAATCCCGGTCTTGAAGATATAGCCCTGCGACCAACACTCTATCGACGTCCGTGATCTTCTTCGGAAATCCGCTGAAGTACTCGCCGAAGGCTTGCGGACTCGACTGAGAAGTGGTGATTTCCTCACGGTAGCCACTACTAACTGGCTCGGCAACAGACTCGGCAAAAAATGTTGCTAAAGCCTTCTGAATTTCATTCTGATATGACTCGACAAACGACCTTTCTCCAGCGAGTTCCAATTCGCCCGCTGCAGTCTTGATGTGAACTCGGGCCTCATACACCCGCTCAAGTGTGTTTGAATTCATGATTACTGGAAGTATGACATATCAGGCCACATTGAGAGTACGATGGGTATAAAGACCTATCTTGAACTAAGGATTGATTTCAATAATCAGCTTATATCTGAACATATCAGCATGATAACCAGAGTCTGTAATGACTTCAATGATACAGGTCGTCAATGTTGAAGCTAAACATGGCGCAATCTGAGCTACAGGGGGCACTTGTCTAGAATCCTGATATGATGAGTTTATGTGCATGTCTTAGCGATATCGTGTTTTAAAAGACGTAACCGGTTCAAAGTGCGATAAGTTTTGTGAAACGTTATGTCGGCTTTGAGAGGCCTAACGCATGGATAACAACACTTGATCGCGAGCCATCAGATCGGACAGATATCGGTTTACCTGAGGCATGGGATGCGACTCACAAGCCTCGGATCGTAATCGAGCTATAATCTAGGAGCAAGAGACGCCCGCAAGGGGGAGCCAGTTGGCTGAGAGTTCCAAGGTGCGAAGAGCGCTGGAGGATTACCCCATGAACCTGATCCGGTTAGTACCGGTGTAGGGATTGTGGAAGAGCGTGCTCCATCGTGGGAGCCACCCTTCGCAATCGCGAAAGGTGGCTCTTAGCGCGAATGGGGCGAACAAATGGGAAGATTGCCGGACAGGGATTCGGTGTTGGGTGTTGGGTGTTGGGGCGGAACGGGTGCTACGGTGTTTCGGTGTTTCGGTGTTGGGGAAGAACCGTGCCACCGGTCCGAAATACCGCATAACCGTAGAACCGTAACACCGGCCCGAAGGGCCTTCACACTCATCGAGCTGCTCGTCGTGATCGCGATCATCGCGATTCTGGCGGCGATCTTGTTTCCGGTTTTTCAGAAGGCCAAGGAGGCGGCCAAGAGCACTTCTGAGCTTAGCAATGCCAAGGAGATCGGGCTCGCGTACAAGCTGTATATCAACGACAGCGACGACACGATGCCGATCTTTTATGCCTACAACAGCGCGCCTCCCAGCGGCCAGGCAGGGCACAAGGGAACCGAGCTGCTGCTTCTGACCTACACAGAGAACAAGCAGATCTTTGCGAGCCCGCTCGATTCGGGGGGGCCGTACTTGGCGGTCGACCCTGGGCTGGTGGCGGCAGGCGGCAGCTACACGACGTATTGGCAGGCGTACGGGACGTCGTTCCGGTTCGACCACTGCATGTTCACGACGGCGGCGAACGAGTCGAGCCAGAACAACATTCCGTACACCACGACGACGGTCGTCAACGAGGGAAGCGTCGCCTATCCGGCGGATACGCGGGTGATCCGGCTGGAGATGTTTCCGTTCTTCTCGCGGACGCAGGACCCGGGATGCGCCAAGTATGGATACGACTGCGATCCGGTGAGCTACTACAAACAGTGGGGGTCGACGGGCGGCTCGATGATCTTCAGCGACAGCCACGCGAAGTACATCTCCAATTCGGGCGCGTTCGATAACGCGATGGTCGATCCGGCCGGACACCGGTCGGGCGACCCGAGCAACGACCCGAATGCGTGGTCGGGGACGTGGTATAGCCTGTGCGACTAGCGGCTTGGAGTGGACTCTTAACGTTGATGGTTTAGCCCCCACTTCCGGTTCGCAAGCTCACCGACTTCTCCCGCCGCGGGGAGAAATAGGGGTTTGTTGGGCATGCGGTAATGCGGTATGTCCGATGGGCTTACCTTTTGGGTAGGTCTTTACCGCAGAAAACTCAGAAGTGACGCAGAACTGAGACTCGCAGGTTTGTGGGGTTATTTTCTGAGTTTTTTCTGCGGTTTCGGTGGTGAAGCCGGGCTCTTTGATACAAACCTCCGTCGCGTTGTTCACGCAGCGGGCGCAGAGGTGACGCAAAGGGGCGCGGCAGGGAGGCGGAAAAACTTAAAGTGCCGGGTTACCCTGAAGGGTCCCGGCACTTTTGGTTTGACAAGCAGTTACTTGCTGTCGGGCTTTGGGGCGTCCATGGCGGCCGGGGTTTTGATTTGCTCGGCGGGGGTTTTGTCGGCTAGCGTCGCGTCGGCTTTTAGCTTGGCGAGGCAGTTCGTGCAGCAGGTGTAGTAGCGGGTTCCCTTGATGTCGACGAATCCGCCGGCGGCGGCGTAGCTCTTCACGGCATGACCGGCGACGGGGCAGTAGAGGCTCTCTTTCTCGGGAGTCTTCGCTGCGTACTTGGCAGGATCGGCATCGAAGGTCGTCTTCTCATCGGCGGTGGCGAACAGATAACGCGTGCCTTTGTAGTCGCTGGAACCACCCTTGGCAGACTTCGCGTCGATGCGAGCGCTCGTGATGGGGTCGAACAGGAACACCCCGTACGTCTTGCCCTTGAGCTTCTCGTTTTTTAGAACAGTAGCGGGCTCCTTTTTGAAGCCGTCCGGGCAGCCTCCGCAGCACATCTCGTAGCGGGTCCCGGCGTAGTCGATCGTGCCTGCCGTAGTACCGATTGCCTCAAGGGTGACCGGGCACACCAGCGGCGCATTCTTAGCATCCTGCGGCTGTTGCATCAGCATCATCGAAAGAGCGAGTGATAAAACCATAGTCGTTTGCCTCCTAAGCGATACTATACGCTACAGCAAAAAGTCATTCCACCACAGCGCCGAATTTTCGCGTTCTTTGTTGGAACGTCAAAACTCCCTGCAGCAGCTCGGTGGCCGAGAACTCTGGCCAGGGAACTTCGGTGACGAACAGCTCGCAATACGCGGACTGCCAAATCAGGAAGTTGCTCCAGCGCATCTCGCCGGCGGTCCGGACCATCAGATCCGGCTCGGGATGGCTCGGGTTGTACAAGTTCTGAGCGATCAGCTCTTCGGTGACATCCTCGGCAGGAACGCCGGAGGCGATGATCTTCTTGACCGCGTCGACGATTTCGGCCCGTCCGCCGTAGTTGATCGCCAGCGTGAAGGTGATTCCCGTATTGTTCTTGGTGGTCTCGATGCCGTGCAGCAGCGCGCGTCGAAGTCCTTCCGGCACCTGGTCGATCCGGCCCGCCGCACAGATTCGAACGTTGTTCTGGTGCATCGCCCGCAGCTCATCGCGGGCTGCCGTCTCGATCAGCCGCATCAGCCCAGCCACTTCGTCTTCCGGCCGGCGCCAGTTTTCCGCCGAGAAGGCGTAGACCGTCAGGTACTTGATGCCAAGTTCACTGGCATTTAGTAGGACGCTTCGAAGCGTCCGATACCCCTCCCGATGACCTAACAGGCGTGCCAACCCCTTTTTCTTGGCCCACCGTCCGTTCCCGTCCATGATGATCGCGACATGGACCGGAAGCGAGCCAAGGTCGATACCCATGGCAATCGCGGCTTTTTGGATGGAATTGAGGGGCACCGCTTCGCCCGGTGTTACGGTATTTCGGTGTTGCGGTGTTGAGGAACGCATTATCCTGCCAACCTATCAAGCCCTTCGTCTGTGTCGTAGGCCTCACGACTTTCCCGAACGGCGGTCTTCTGCAGAGCCCTTCGGCGGTAATCGATCAGCAGGTTCAGAAGCTTACTAGCTCGTTCTAGTTTCCCAAGATTTTCGCGTCCCTCCGCCTCGTCTATGAAACCCCTTTTTATGGATCTGGCAATCCAAAGGTGAGACTCTCTAGCGGATGCACGCGCGATTATGAAGAACCGGATTGAATCGTTTGGCGCATACCTACCGTCACCCTCTACCAGGTTGGCGTTAACGCTGTCCATAGCTCGGACGAGTTGATCGCCTACGGTTTTCTTCGCAAACGGATCCCAGTCTTGCACCTTCTGCCAAGTCCAATCCGGGAGTTCCTCAAACAGCCGGAACAGGTCTAGTTCCTCAATCGGTTGATGGCTCATCGTACGCTCACGATCTGTCCCCAATACCGTAACACCCAACACCGCAAGACCGTGGTCGTCTAGTGGCGCCCGGCGCGTCTAGACCACCATTAACTCCGCTTCTTTCTTTTTGCCTAGGTCGTCGGCTTGGGCTACGAATTGGTCGGTTAGTTTTTGCACCTTGGTTTCGTTGCCTTTCACCTCGTCCTCGGTGATTTCCTTCTTCTTTTCCAACGCCTTGAAGTGCTCGATGGCGTCGCGTCGGATGTTTCGGATGGAGACTCGGGCTTGCTCGGTGCGGGTGTGAACCTGCTTGACCATATCTTTGCG
>Ga0206868_10088_pt1 | contig 28480 bp, 17 predicted proteins | sample Alteio_BWOrgCont_38_FD_152901 | JGI IMG/M metagenome (GOLD analysis project Ga0206868, IMG submission 152901) | Enriched cells from forest soil in Barre Woods Harvard Forest LTER site, Petersham, Massachusetts, United States -... | ecosystem: Environmental > Terrestrial > Soil > Temperate forest >... | reverse complement strand
TTCCCTTGCTGAGTAAGCGCATTAATTAAAGCAGTCACACCTGTACTCGAATTGTTGACATTATTAGTCCCTATTTGAGGTAGCCCGGGTGTACCACCGCCTATTGGGGTAGTAGTTGAAAAAGGATTCAGCGTACTTAAGCTGATAGGCGTACCATAATTTGCATTTAACTGAAATTGCTGCCCCAAAGAAGTTTTAACCGCTGTCCAATTAATACCATAGTTAAAAGCATTATTTAGGGTAATATCCAACACTTGGACTTTAACTAATACTTGCTTAGATAAGTTATTATTTAAATTTGCGATATATTTAGCAATCAAGTCCATGTTTGTCGGCCTATCTCGCACCGTCACCGACGTTGTGGATTCCGAGACCATGACCGTACCATTAGGTGATAATAATTGCTTGATTGTGTTTTCTAAATCTTTCCAAATCGACAAAGTGGCTTTTAAATTGCTATATTGCGCCGATGCGCTATCGTCAATAATGGCAGTAACCGTCGTATTACCCGCACTTCCTCCACCACTGGCAACGTTGCTAATACTACTACCGCCAGACGTTTTACCCATCATGTAATCAGAAGAGCCTGGCATGAAAGCAATATCAAACGTTTTAGTAATAAAGGCTTGCCAGTAAACAGCGTTACCATTGATTGAATAAACATAGCCAGATTTAGCTGCTAACAAATCTAAGGCACCCTTCACCGTACCAGAATAATTGATCGATACTTTCGCTGATTCATCCAGACCCACTTGGTAACGAGTCAATACGTTGCGCCCCGCTCCTCCTACAATGGTTCTACTATAAAAAGAAAAAGGTAGCTGATCGCCTCTTAATACAATATGGTTCTTCAACCAAGTAGGTTGTTTTGCTAAACTAATAGGCGTTTTGTCAACATAAGGGCCATTATTCACCAACAAAGGAGGTGGCTGTTTGCCAGACTCATTGGATCGCTGCCTTGCTTCATCTACACGTTGCACTACATCAGCCACATTTCCTTCTGCTTGGTTATACACCGGTGAGTTACAACCCGACAAGGTCAAGATAATAAGCAATAGCAGGATTATTCGATTAAAAAGCATCAGACCTTCCTCGGCGTAATAGTCATGGTACGGTTGGACATATACAACACGGCTTGCAATGGAAAGGGTTTCAATAATTTTTCCATCACGCTCGGTAAACTCGATCCACTCACGCGCCCATCAAAATTGTAATCATAAGGCGCCTTCCAAATCACCTTCCAATGGTAACGATCCATAATGCGTTCAATATTTTCTTTAAGCGAACCACTGACACTAATCGCATATACAGCTGCAGGTCTACCCATATTGGCGAATTGATTTGGAAAAGCGGCGCTCCCATAAGAGGGGGAAAAAGCATTATTTTGTTGATATCCCGCTTGGAAAAAAGGTTCGTTGGGAATAGAAGCTTCTGGTTTTGCCACTTGCCATCCCGCCACAGCAAGCACAGGAACAGCAAGAAGAACTGCAGACATCTTCATGACAAAGCACTTCATGCAAAACTCCTTTAGCCTAAACCCACTCAAATTATACAAAAAACTGTTTTTAAGTATAAAGGATTTACGAAATAATGTGTAATTATTTTTACTCAACCACCCCTCTGTAAAATTAATTTGGGCAAGGGGTTGAAGCAGGAATCCAAGCACACTGCGTCAACACAGGAGCACACCATGCTGCCCTGACCATCATCTGCCATGTTGCTTTATCATAATTGTATTTGTTATACGTTGAAAACTTCATCATCCTTTCATTCGCATTACACCCAAAAGTACCGGAATAAGCATTTGTCTGGCCAAATGCCGACCCCACATACCCTGAGCAATTCCATGTTTTACCAGGATAACAATCAAGCAACTTCCATTGACCTACATCAGCTACAACTTGGTGACAACAATAACGAGAGGGCTCAGGCATCGATGCGGACTGAGATGCATTTAAACGAAAGTAAAAAGGCAGAAGCGAGGAATCGGCACTAAATGCCAAGGAATAAAAAAAACACCCTATCAAAACAAATATTATTTTTCCTAACTTAGGAAATCGATCATTCAAGTACAGCATAAGCTTCCTGCTCTCAAATTTATTCATTAAAATACGCAAAAAATTTACAGCAATCCCTAAAACAATCAGCAAAACCACTGACGAACTCATTGTACTTCATATTAAAATTAATCGCTCGTAAATACAGTAAATGGAGAACCAGAAGCTTCTGGGATACTAGGCTCATTCGCCGGCATACAACGCGTTAAGGCTAAGATAATACCCGCATGTTCAGCCCAGTTTGGATTGCCTGGGTTAGCTGGATCACTTGTATTAGCCGCTACCAGCCCTTTTTGCGTAATGATACGAATACAAACTCGCCAATAGGTTCCGGTCGAGGGCAAGCCACAGGTTACTCTGCTGCCGCCATTACAATCATAGGGATCTGCTCCCGGCGGAGAAGAAGACGTTTTATCTGTACCAATTGCATAGGCAGTAAAACTGCTGATAGGATAAATAGCAGTATCATTATCATTCATCCCACTCACAGAAACGGGTGAAACCATAATAGTCGGAACCATATTTAATGGACAAATAGGAGCTGCTACGCAAGCACCATTATGATACAGTCCAGCAAAGTTTATAGATCGAGCATTATTTAAATTTTGCCCTGGTATAGTGACAGAAGAAACCACTGTACAAGCTGTACTGCTACTAGTACATGCTGTTATGCTCGTTGCTGGACAGCTACTGGCCGCTCCATCAACAGCCAACGCAATGGGTAATCTACCCGCTACTACAGTAGCCGCTGCATAAGCCTGTCTACCCACAATGGTTGTACAAACAGAAAATTGCGATCCTGCACCCGAATTAGTACTCCCTCCTCCAGTGCTACCGCTACCTCCTCCTGTACTACTGCTGCCGCCTCCAGTACTACCGCTCGTGCCACTCGTTCCTCCCGCATTGGATCCTACTAAAAAAGACTGCCCCCAAGGATTTTTTATAGTACCACTCGGTAAAAAATTTCCCTGCAAATCTGTTAACGTGGTTGGCCAAGAACCAAAATTAGTATAATAAGCCAATCCTGCATTGAGAAATTGTTCTATTTGCATAATCACTCTATCACGTCGCATTTCATCCGATTTCTGCGAGGTATAACCTATAATCGCTACCATGATGGTAGCCATAATCGCCAGCACCAAAAGCACTTCGAGTAATGAAAAACCTTTAACCTTACATCGTGAATAAAGCATCGTTACCCGCCACATAAATAATATTGCGATCCCGCATAAGTCACACTCACTGACTCTGCTAATGAATCATTAGTATATTGCAGATTAAATCCTTTTACAGTAGGCATCGCACCCCCTAACCCTGAACTCATTTCTGGAGAAGCAAATGAAGGCAACCTCTGCCAAACTAAATAACCGGGGGTACCCGATACTGCTCCCGCAGAGCAATCTACTATAGAACCAGGAGAATAACTGGCAAGCGCACAATCAGCACCGGTTAATCCTTTCAGCGCAAGCGTCATTTGAGTATCTCGCACCTGAACCACCACTTGAGCGATCCATAAATAAATAATAGCGTTAGGATTAGTGAGTTTATCACAGTTAGGCGTCTTGCCCATGCTCGGAAAATAATAACAAAAATTTTCATTTCTCATATGGGTAATGGCTTTATTATTAAATTGCAGCGCATAACCCGCATCGCCGAAAGAACTGTCAATCAGTGGATTAGCAGCACGCCAGCCAGGTTCAATATACCCTTTTAGCTCAGTTTTAATAGTAATAGGAAAAGGATTGCTGGGATTACTGCTAGGAACCAGCGTGGGATTATTGGTTGCGCCAGGGGGAGAATTAGCACAATTTGCATAATAATAACTTCGCATCGCTTGGAATAACGTATCAACACTGTATTTCAATGCAAAAGCATCTCGATCCCGTTTATATTGCGCATACTGCTTGAGACCAAACAAAACAATGGTCGTTGCAATGGCAAGAGCCAACATCGCTTCAAGGAGACTAACACCATTTATTTTTTTATTCATAGTACCCAGAGAGTATGCATTTTACGTACCACTACCCATCGCCATCCCAGTCAAATAAATTCCTTGGACTATCTTAACAATTAAGTAAGCACCCACAACAAGCAGGGTTCCGCCTATTATTTTACCTATTAAGTGAACTATTTTAATATTTTGTACCGAACCGCGCACCCCCATACGGACAAGACCATGCTCAAATCCCTTTACTTCAGCCATCACACGCAACCGCAAAATATCCGATTCGCTAATCAACCCAGTCTCAAGCACATCCGAAATATTTCCCTTACCTATTCCCAACAAATGTTCCATCATCATCAAGTGTGATGAGATATAAGGATTAGATTGATATTGCATCACTTTCAACGCATTTTTAAATACCACTCCATTCGAAACCAGTAACCCCAATGTTTCTAATAACCGCGATGCCACAAAACGCCTATATAAAGAAAACGGAGGTATTTTATCCAGTAATGGTCTCAATTCGCCAACATAGTTAGCCATTAAATAGCGCAACAACATAATGAGTGAGATAATCAATACAATCACTAGCCACCACCAACCCTGAATAACAGTACCGTAAGCCACTAAATCACGTCCAGCCTCTGGCCATTGCGCCATCGGTTTGATTTCTTTGAATTGCACGAATACAGAGTTGTCCAAATACACAATAATAGCGCAAGCCAGCACAATAACCATCAAAGGATAAGTAATAGCGCCAACCAGCGCACCTAGCGCTCCACTACGCTGAGCTAATGTATTAATAGCTGACTTCAGTGTTTCAACTAAAGCACCGCCTTCTTCGCCAACTCGAATAATTTCAACGACATTAACAGCAAACCAATCTCGCATGCCTTCTGCTAAAGGTTGCCCTTCTGATATTTTTTGCGAAATAGAGAATGCAACATCACGAGAAATTCCCGTTGTCACTTGTGCCATCATTTCAATTGCACGATTAGCCGGTATACCATCACCAACCAACACATAAAAATCTTCTAAGAAAGCAAGTTGTGCCTTGCCTCCAAATTGCATACGTTTAAAATAGTGTCCTACGTTATTCATTAACACCGATAAACTGTTATCGTCTATTATCATATAATGCTCGCCTCAACAAACCCCTAATGTCAGCGGGAACCGCTGCCTATTGATATTTATAAACGCTTGATGTGGTAGAAACGTTGATAGGCCCCACTACTTTTTCTGCATCAAATGGATCGCATTTTCCTTCTCGTATTAGCTGTACGGCACGTCCCCGAAAATCAAGCCAATTATTTTCTAACAAGTATTTTTCCCAGCCTAACGTATCGCTTTTTTGAATAAATTGCCTACCTATTTCATCGACCCAAATGACTTCAGCAACGACCGATCTACCACTGACACTGGAGCGATTGCATTTGTCACAACCCGATCCCCGCGCGACCGCACTATTAATTACATCTTCACCCAGCACTGCTTCCCAATCTGGAATATTGTCTTGGTGCCTGGGAGAATCTCTAAGAGGGATAGCACAGTCTTTACAAACAACAGGGATTAAGCGTTGACATATCAAACAACGTAGTACGCTACTATCGCTTAAAAGAACAGGAGAAACACCCATATCAACCAACCGTGTAATGATGGCAGTCGCCCTATTTGTATGTAAGGTTGTTAGCACTAAGTGACCTGTTATTGAAGCGCGCACCATCACATGTGCAGTATCTTCATCACGCATTTCGCCCAAGATAATGACATCAGGATCCATACGCAAGGCAGCACGCCCCATACTGGCAAAGCTACGATCTTCTTTCTCCGTATTGACAGGCACTTGAGTGGCTGCTTCCACCACTTTCTCTACAGGATCCTCAATGGAGTACAGCTTTTGAGTGGATTCGACTAAATCCATACAACTCGCTAATGTCGTTGTTTTTCCTGATCCCGTAGGCCCAGCAACAATAATGGCGCCGAAGGGTAATTTTATCGCCATCTTGATAATGTCCACTTGGTTTTTCGTGTATCCAAGCTCTTCCAATGTTTGTAAATGCTCTTCACCTGTCGCCAGAATACGCATCACCATATCAAAGCCACCATGCGCAGGCACGCTGGCTAAACGCAAACGAATTTCTTTGCCATGAATTTTCAAAGGCATTGAAGCATCTTGTGGTACTAGTGGATTAAAATGCGAAGTGGCATGATCAGTTTCTTTATTAAAAGCAACTGACGCAATCTCTCTACCTAATTTTTCTGACCATTCTGCATATAAATGCAATTCGCCATGCTGACGCATACGAATTTTGGCATAGGTTTCTCTCACCTGAATATGAATATCGCTGACACCCTGAAATACCGCTTCATAAACTAAATCACGTAGATGACGCTGCTGATCGCTAAACCCTCCAACCGCTTCGCTTTTTTGCTTTTTAACAAGGCCCTCTCCGTGACCACTCGCGAGGATCAAACCAATAAATGCTTGAGTTGCCGCATACACTTGCCCAGGATGTATCCCTTTACTTAGCATCAGAGACTTGCAATTCTGCACGGTACGTGAAGTTGGGTCAGAAGATAAAATAGTAGCGCTTTTCAAAACGACGATGCTTCCCTGTTCTCTACACCAGACGAACATTTCATCCATCACTTTGTCTTTTGCATCAAGATCATTTTGGCTACCAATAACTCTGGTGCGCGTAGCCACCGCAAATTGTTCTAATAATTTCATTTGCTCATCACTGACCTCTTCTACCGAAGAATTTTCTATTTCAGCCATGCTACATCCTTTTAACCGGTTAAAATTTCCCCTTGTTGAGAGTATACCTCTGAGCGGCTTCGTTGCGTAATCCTTTATACGATGCTAAATATCTAAATTAATCACTTCCAGCGCATTAGTCTCAATAAAATCTCGGCGCGGTTCAACTTGATCGCCCATCAGTGTTGTAAAAATTTTATCTGCAGCCACTGCATCTTCCACTTTCACCTGTAACATACGTCGCGTCTCAGGATTCATCGTGGTTTCCCAAAGCTGATCTGGATTCATTTCACCCAACCCTTTATACCGCTGGATAGATTGGCCTTTTTTTGCTTCTTCCAATAACCAAGTGACTGCCTGCGCAAAAGAAGCAACAGGTTGCTGCTTATCGCCCCGCTGTATAAAGGCATCCTCGTGTAGCAAATCTTTTAATTTACTTCCCATTGCCGTCAACTTCCGATATTCCGCAGAAAGAAATAACTCTTTATTAATCAATGTCTTTGTTGTCATTCCATGGTGCCCTACAGTCACTATAGGCAACCACACTGCCTTTTCTTTATCTTCAATTAAATCGACTTGATACTGCATCGCTGCATCATGGTAAGCGCTTAATTTTTTACTCATATCTTGTGCCACTGTCCGCATAAAATCATGTTGCGCTAACTTGATTTCATCCATTGCCGCCACATGAACAAGCACCTCAAGCACTGCTTCAGGATAACGATAACGCTTTGATAACCGCTTAATGACAGAGCTCACTGATTGGTGCTCGAGCATCAGTTTTTCTAATGCTACGCCAGACACAGGTGGAATATCATGACTCAAATGCAGCATTGCACCGTCTAATGCTGATTGCACTAAAGATGCATCCAACGCATCGCCATCTTTAATATATTGCTCTTGTTTTCCTTTTTTGATTTTAAACAAAGGAGGTTGTGCAATATAAATATAGCCACGCTCAATTAATTCAGGCATTTGTCGATAAAAAAACGTGAGCAACAAAGTACGAATATGCGAACCATCCACATCAGCGTCCGTCATGATAATAATGCGATGATAGCGCGTTTTATCAGGGTTATATTCTTCTCGACCAATGCCACATCCTAATGCCGTAATCAATGTGGCCACTTCAGCAGAGGACAGCATCTTATCGAATCTTGCTTTTTCTACATTTAATATTTTACCTTTGAGCGGTAACACCGCTTGCGCTTTGCGGTCTCTCGCTTGTTTAGCAGAGCCACCTGCAGATTCACCCTCAACGATAAATAACTCTGATTTACTTGGATCTTCTTCTTGGCAATCAGCCAACTTGCCAGGTAACCCAGCGATATCTAATGCGCCCTTACGCCTTGTTAAATCTCGCGCCCTACGTGCAGCTTCTCGCGCTCGCGCAGCATCCAATACTTTTGCCACAACAGCTTTTGCTTCTTGCGGAAATTCCATTAAATATTCTTGCAACTTCTCTGCCATCAGCGATTCAACAACAGCCTTGATTTCAGATGACACTAATTTATCTTTAGTCTGTGAAGAAAATTTTGGATCAGGCATTTTAACCGATAAAACAACGGTTAATCCTTCTCGAAAATCATCTCCTGTCGTCGTAATTTTTGCTTTCTTTAAATAACCTTCTTGCTCAAGATAATTGTTGAGTATTCGCGTTAAAGCACTACGAAAACCAGCAACATGAGTGCCTCCGTCTTTTTGTGGAATGTTATTCGTAAAACAAAAAAACTGTTCATTGAACGTATCATTCCATTGCATAGCGACTTCTACGATTACTCGATCTTTTTCTGCTGTAAAATAAAATATTTTTGAATTAATGACAGTTTTATTTTGATTGAGATCTTCGATAAATGCTTTGAGTCCACCATGGTATTGAAAGGTATCACTTTTTCCGGTGCGCTCATCGAGTAAAAAGATTTTAATGCCCGAATTTAAAAATGATAACTCTCTTAATCGTCTCGCTAACACATCGTAACTAAATTGAATGTGAGTAAATATGTCAGTACTTGGTTTAAAACGAATTTCAGTACCTCTTTCTGTCGTCTCACCCACTACTGCTAACGGCGCAACAGGGTCGCCTGAACGGTAATATTGCTCATGGGTCTTGCCATTCAAGCGGATAACTAAATGAAGTTCTTCCGATAACGCATTCACAACCGAAACACCGACTCCGTGCAATCCACCCGAAATTTTATAGGAGTCATTATCAAATTTCCCACCGGAATGCAGAACAGTCATGATGACTTCTGCAGCAGAGCGATTTTCTTCCGCATGATGATCGACGGGAATGCCACGCCCATTATCTTTTACAGTCACCGTTTCATCTGCGTGGATAGTCACATTAACTGTATCGCAATAACCTGCAAGTGCCTCATCAATCGCGTTATCGACCAGCTCAAAAACCATATGATGTAGCCCGGTACCATCATCCGTATCACCAATATACATACCAGGACGTTTACGTACCGCATCTAATCCCTTGAGAACTTTGATGCTATTTGAGTCGTAGTTAGCTGCTGTATTCACTCTTGATCACTCCGCTTTGCTTGTTTCTATCTCACTTACCTGACCATGTTCCACGTGAAACATTTTCATAGGAGCGTTCGTTACAAAATGCTCCTTGGCCAGCTCTTCTATCGCTGTCACAAAAACCTGCGCTTTTTGCTTTGAAAGCAAGCCAACTAATCTACTGTGGCTTGTGATATCAAGCTCAGAAGGCAAGTCATCAACCAAGTAAATGGGTGCCTTATTTGCGTGACTTTGTAGCAAGACTCCTCGAGCGAGTATCATAGCACAAACGAATAGCTTTTGCTGGCCTCTAGACAAAATATCTTTCGCTGGGATGTTGTTGATTATTATATTAAGATCCGCCTTATGAGGGCCGCATTGGGTGTACCCTAATTGATAGTCTTTGTCGACCGTTTTAAGTAGTATTTCTGAATAATCACAGCCACGCTCCCAGCCTTGTTGATAGGTTATTTTTAAGTCAAACAGAGGTAATAATTCAGTCGCCATTTTGACTAGTAAAGGAACAAGCTCATCTACATAAGCACGACGTAATCGATCCAAGGACAGCGCACGATCAACAAGCTCGTGAGTCCAAATATCCAACTCTCTTTTTGGCGCTCGACAACGTAAAGCGGCATTACGTTGTTTTAATGCACGATCATAATGACGCCATGTTCGTAAAAAATCATTTGTTTGATAAAATAAACCAAAATCTAAATACTTTCTGCGAAATACGGGGCCAGAATCCAGCAGTTGATAGCAATGTGAGTCCATTAATTGCACAGGCAATAGGCTGGCCAATTCCGCGATAGAAGATATTTCTTCTCCATTAACACGAAATTTGGCTTTTCCATCCGCATATCGCTCGAGTCCTAGCGGTATATATTGTGCAGAAGAGGCAGAAATATGGCCAAACAAAGATAATTTGTCGGCAGCATGACATATTACACGGTCAGCATGAACACTCCGAAAGGAACGCCCCAAACTGAGATAGTAAATGGCTTCGAGAAGACTGGTTTTGCCACTGCCATTTTTGCCATAAATAAAGTTAAACCCCTCGGCTATAGGATTCAACTTCACTGACTGCAAGTTACGAAATGCTGAAATAGCAAGCAAATTTAATGCCATGACAGCTTGCTACAAGCGCATTGGCATAACAACATACAGACTATCATCTTCTTTTTCTGATGCCTGAATTACAACACCACCATTGGCGTTGCTAAAAGACCAACGAATGTACTCGCTGGCAATCGCTGAGACTGCATCCAGCAAATAAGCTACATTAAAGCCAAACTCTACTCCACTACCTTCGTAATCCAAATGTACCAATTCCTCTGCTTCTTCTTGTTCAGGATTGTTTGCAATAATACGCAAATTTCCTTTCTCAATATAAAGCCTCACGCCACGAAATTTTTCATTCGATAAAATGGATGCTCGTGCAAGCGCCTGCTTTAGTATTTCACGACTTGCAACCGCCGTGTTTTCCGTGCTCCGCGGAATCAACTTGCCATAATGGGGATATTGCGCATTAATTAGTTTTGAAGTGAAAATAAAATGCTGCGAAACAATACGGAAATGTTTTTCCCCCAAAGAAATAGTAAAACTATCTTCGCTGTTCGTATCCAGTAACCGCATTAATTCTAAAACACTTTTTCGGGGTAAGATCACTTGCATTTTCTCATTATCTAAACAAGGATCAGCGAGAGAACTGTATGCCAAGCGATGCCCATCTGTTGCAACACACTTCATGGTGCCTTCGTTAATATCAATCAATGCACCATTTAAATAATGACGCACATCTTGCTGACCCATGGCAAAATGCGTTTTACCTAGCAAATTTTTAAACTTAGCTTGGCTAAGCACAAACTCCGCTGTAAAGTGCAGCTTCTCTAGGCTTGGGAACTCGTCAACGGGAAGTGTCGTTAGCATAAAACGACTTTTGCCAGAGCGTAAAACCATATGCTCACCTTCCAAAGAAAATTCAAGCAAAGCATCTTCAGGCAATGCACGACAAATATCGAATAGTTTCTTGGCTGCAACGGTAACAGCACCTGGTTCAGCGGCTTGTTCTAATGGTAAGGTACCAATTAATTCAATTTCAAGATCTGTTGCGGTCAGTAATAATTGGTTTTCTCGCACCGTCAAAAGTACATTAGCCAGAATGGGCATAGTGTGTCGACGCTCTACTACACCACTGATCACTTGCAAAGGCCTCAGCAGCGCTGTACGTTGAATTGTCATTTTCATAGTCATATTCCAGTTACGTTGTCAAAATCCGTAATAAATTCGTATAGTCTTCTTCAATATCTTGCTTCGATTGCTTGAACTCTGCAATCACACGACATGCATGTAACACCGTAGTATGATCACGCCCACCAAATGCATCACCAATCTCTGGTAAACTATGGTTCGTTAATTCTTTAGCTAAAGCCATCGCCATTTGGCGTGGACGCGCTACTGAACGACTACGTCGTTTTGATAATAAATCAGCGATCTTAATTTTATAATATTCTGCTACTGTTTTCTGAATATTTTCTATCGTAATGAGTTTATCTTGTAAAACTAATAAATCACGCAATGCTTCTTTGACAAAATCAAGCGTGATTGCCTTGCCTGTAAAGTGTGCATTAGCAATAATGCGTTTTAATGCGCCCTCTAATTCTCGCACATTGGAACGAATGCGTTTTGCGACAAAAAAAGCGACCTCGTAGGGCAAATCAAGCTGAGCAAGCTCCGCTTTACTCATTAAAATAGCCACTCGTGTTTCCAATTCAGGCGGCTCGACAGCAACGGTCAAACCCCATCCAAATCGAGATTTTAAACGTTCTTCAACACCATTAATTTCTTTAGGATAACGATCACAAGTTAAGATAACTTGTAATTGACTTTCGAGAAGCGCATTAAAAGTGTGAAAAAACTCTTCCTGCGAACGATCTTTGCCTGCAAAAAATTGGATATCATCGATCAGCAGAGCATCGACGGTACGATAATAACTCTTAAAATCATCCATCGCATTTGTTTGGAGCGCTTTGACCATATTTGCTACGAAACGTTCGGAATGCAAGTACAATACCTTTGCTTTTGGATTGTTACGCATAATCTGGTTGCCGATTGCATGCAAAAGGTGCGTTTTACCCAAACCGACACCGCCATATAAATACAGTGGGTTGTACGCAACCGCCGGATTTTCAGCCACTTGCAATGAGGCAGCTTTAGCAAGTTGGTTCGATTTTCCTTCTACGAAATTATCAAATGTATGGTTTGGATTAATATTACTCTGATGATTCGGCACATCGGGGGCAAAAGTTTTACTACGCGTATGCACTACGGGTGGAGATGCTTTATTACCTCTCGCTATCGATTTGGTTCCGCTACTATCACCGCCGCTACTACTGCCAATTTCCAGATGGATGGTTGGCGGGATGGATGTGTCACACAGTTGGGAAACTAACTCGATGATTCTAGAGAAAAATCGTTCATTTATCCAATCTAGAAAAAAGCGGTTAGGGGCTAGCAACACTAGTCTATTATCAGCGTATTCAACCTGTAACGGTCTAATCCACGTATTAAACTGCTGCGATGGAAATTCATCCTGCAAACAATCCAAACATTTTTCCCAAAGCGTCGCCACTGACTCTCTCCAAACACTGCTCTTTCTAAGAAATTCGTTGAACTTGGTACACTACCATAATCACCCTCAGCCAGTCACTCAACAAAGTTAACGTGCTACCCTGGCAGTCTGTAGGCCAAATCGAGTACAATAGGCCACTTTTTTGGATAAATACCTTTTTATGACAACCTTACAACAATTATTCGATGTCATCATCGTTGGTGGCGGACATGCCGGAACAGAGGCAGCATTGGCTTCTGCGCGGCTAGGCGCCAAAACTTTGCTACTCACTCACAATGTCGAAACATTGGGGCAAATGTCGTGTAATCCCGCGATTGGTGGTATTGGTAAAGGACATTTGGTGAAAGAAATAGATGCATTAGGTGGGATAATAGCACGCGCCATTGATCAGGCGGGCATTCAATTTAGAATTTTAAATGCCAGCAAAGGAGCTGCGGTACGGGCTACGCGGGCTCAAGCCGATCGAATATTATACAAAAAAGCTATCCGACATTCCCTGGAAAATCAACCGAATTTATTTATTTTTCAACAAGCTGCGGACGATATCATCATCAAAAACGAACGTGTTGCGGGTGTTGTGACACAGATGGGGTTACAATTTGAAGCGCGGGCAGTCGTTCTCACCGCAGGCACTTTTTTGGCAGGAAAAATTCATATTGGCTTGAATAACTATGAAGGCGGACGGGCCGGCGATCCACCCGCTAAAAACTTGGCGCAACGTTTAAGAGAATTGTCATTACGAGTAGGTCGGTTAAAAACAGGTACACCACCTCGTATAGATGGGCGCACCATTGATTTCAGTGTACTAGAAAAACAAGAGGGCGATACGCCCACACCGGTATTTTCATTTTTTGGTCACGCAACTGAACATCCACAACAGGTGCCCTGTTACATTACGCATACCAATCAATTGACCCATGATTTAATTCGCGCAGGACTCGATCAATCACCTATGTATACTGGCGTCATTGAAGGGATAGGCCCACGCTATTGTCCTTCGATTGAGGATAAAATAGTACGCTTCGCTGATAAAGATTCACATCAAATTTTTGTGGAGCCTGAAGGATTAACGACGCATGAAATTTATCCTAATGGCATCTCAACTAGCTTACCTTTTGATCTGCAAATTGCATTTGTACGCACTATGCGTGGGTTTGAAAATGCGCATATCACTCGTCCTGGTTATGCCATCGAATATGATTTTTTTGATCCACGCGATTTAAAACCGTCGCTCGAAACAAAAATAATTACCGGTTTATTTTTTGCTGGTCAAATTAATGGTACTACAGGTTATGAAGAAGCTGCCGCACAAGGCTTGATTGCTGGCATGAATGCGGCATTACAAACTCAAGATAAAGCACCTTGGACACCACGACGTGATGAAGCGTATATCGGTGTATTGATCGACGATTTGATTACACAAGGAACTTCTGAACCTTACCGAATGTTTACCAGCCGAGCAGAATACCGTTTGTTGTTACGAGAAGATAATGCAGATTTACGCTTAATGCCGAAAGGTTTTGAGTTAGGACTAGTAGATGAAAAAGAATGGCGTATATTCGAAAATAAACGCAGTGTGATCACTGCTGAACAAAAACGAATGCGTGAAACTTGGGTACGTCCAGGTACTGAAACGAGCACTGCAATTGAAGCTGTATTAGCCCAACCACTACAACGCGAATATAATTTAGAAGATTTGCTACGTCGACCGAATGTTTCTTATGCAGGCTTGATGTCAATCAATGCACTAGGCCCTGGCATAAATGATATTAAGATTGCTGAACAAATCGAAATTCAAATTAAATATGCGGGTTACATTGATCGTCAACAAGATGAAATTGCACGGCAGTCACGTAACGAGGAAACAAGAATACCTGCGAAATTAGATTATGCAAAAGTCGTTGGATTATCTACTGAAGCTCGACAAAAATTAAATAATGTTCGGCCTACTACAGTGGGTATGGCATCACGCATCCCCGGCATCACACCGGCAGCTATTTCTTTATTACTAGTCCATTTAAAAAAATCTAAACAATATGCTTAGTCACTCTGATTTTTTACATCGCATGTTATCAGACAATCAATATGACTTGCCTGTCAAAATAGAAGAACAATTGATGCATTATTTGGATTTATTAGCTCGGTGGAACAAAGTATTTAACTTAACTAGCATTTGCGATCCCACTAAAATGATTCTACTACATATTTTAGATAGTTTATCTATTCATCCCTACGTGCATGGTACACGCATCATTGACGTCGGGACAGGTGCAGGCTTGCCAGGTATTCCACTTGCTTTAGTGCAACCGGAAAAACAATTTGTTTTAATAGACAGTAACAACAAGAAAACACGTTTCTTAACTCACGTGGTGCTTGAGTTAAAGCTAAACAATGTCGAAATAATTCATTCGCGTTGTGAGGATTTACACTCTGAGAAGCTCTTTGACAGCATTCTCTCTCGCGCTTTTACCTCGCTTCGGGTAATGTTAGAAACGACGCAACATTTGCTAAACAGGCAAGGAGTGTTCTTAGTGATGAAAGGGCTCTACCCTGAGCAAGAAATTCGAGATATTCCACAAGGATTTGAATTACTTGCCGTGCATAAATTAGCCATCCAAGGACTCAACGCAGAGCGACATTTAGTCTGTCTGGCAAAGGAGGAAGATAAATGGGAAAAACCATTGCAATAGTCAACCAAAAAGGCGGCGTTGCTAAAACAACGACGAGCATTAATCTTGCCGCGGCATTTGCCATGATGAAGCGCCATGTTTTATTAATTGACCTAGATCCACAAGGGAATGCCACCGTTGGTAGCGGTATTGATAAGCATAATTTTGTTTCCACAATACAGCATATTTTAGTCAATGAAGCTGATATTGCCTCAGCCATCATGAAAACAAGCGGTGGTTATGATGTATTGCCTACTAATCATGAACTCATCGTAGCTGAAGTGCAGTTGTTACAAATGACACAACGTGAATCACGATTAAAACAAGCGATTGCCCGTGTTATTGATTCCTATGATTATGTTTTAATTGACTGTCCGCCCTCGTTAAATATTTTAACGGTGAACGCGTTGACTGCGGCTAACTCTGTTCTTATTCCTATTCAATGTGAATATTTTGCATTGGAAGGATTAACTGGTTTATTGAGTACCATAGAACAAATTCAAACGACTATTAACCCTGCTTTATATATCGAAGGTTTACTGCGCACAATGTATGATGGGCGTAATCGTTTAGCACTAGACGTCTCTTCACAGTTACTGCAGCATTTTCCTGGCCGGGTCTATCGCACTGTTATTCCACGTAATGTGCGGTTAGCTGAAGCACCCAGCCATGGCGTTTCTATCTTTGAATATGACGAAAGATCCCAAGGTGCTGTCGCTTATTTAACCCTCGCGGGTGAAATGCTACAGCGTGTAGATGAAGCTAAAAAAATAGGAGAAATTGCATGAGTATGTTAGCTAATGCCCCTTTGGGGAAAAAAACACCCTATGTTGCACATTATCAGAGAGATTTATTATTCCCTATTGCACGGATGACGAATCGTGCCATGTTAGGCTTATCTCACTCCCTGCCTTTTAAGGGAGTAGACATTTGGAATGCTTATGAGCTTTCTTGGTTAAATAGCAAAGGAAAACCTGTTGTTGCTATCGGTGAATTTATTTTCCCTTGTGAATCACCTCACTTAGTCGAAGCGAAATCACTCAAACTTTATTTGAACTCATTCAACAACACCATTTTTGACAGCGTAGATGACGTTATTACAACTTTGCAACGAGATTTAATGGAAACCACTAGCGCACCGGTACAAGTACGCGTTATTTTAACTGAACAGTTTTCTCCAGTGACAACGCAAACTTTTGATGGAATTTGCCTAGATCAATTGGATGTGACATGTAACACCTATTTAGTTAATCCTACTTTTTTACAAACAGAAAGTGAGGTTGTTTCAGAAGTGCTGTACTCCAATTTATTAAAATCCAATTGCTTGATTACCGGACAACCCGATTGGGGGAGCGTACAAATTAAGTATACTGGAAAGAAAATCCAACATGCTGGTTTATTACAATATATTGTTTCTTTCCGTAACCACAATGAATTTGGCGAACAATGCGTAGAAAGAATATTTTTGGATATTATGCAGCATTGTGCTCCACAGAAATTGTCTGTGTATGCACGTTATACACGCCGTGGTGGAAAAGATATTAATCCTTTTCGCTCCACCGAAAAAGGTGAAATGCCTGAAAATTTTCGGCTATGTCGACAATAAGGGATTTTCTTATGGCTAGGCAATCAACAGAAAAACAAACCACTGATTTTGGTTTTGAAAAAGTCTCTTTGCAAGAAAAAACCCGACGTGTTACTGACGTTTTTCATTCCGTTGCCAATAAATATGATTTGATGAATGATGTTATGTCATTAGGACTGCATCGTCTCTGGAAAAAATTTACCATCGCGCAAAGCAATGCACGCCTTGGACAAGTGATATTAGATATCGCTGGCGGGACAGGCGATCTGGCTGCAGCATTCGCTGCAAAAGTAGGAAAAGAAGGTCACGTTATCTTGGCAGATATCAACGAAAAAATGTTGAAACAAGGACGTGACCATTTATTCAATCAAGGCATTGTTGGTAATATCACATTTGTACAAGCAGATGCTGAGCATTTACCTTTTCCAAATCATTATTTCGATTGTATCACCATTGCCTTTGGTTTACGGAATGTCACCGATAAAACAGCGGCACTGCATTCTATGTACCGTGTTTTAAAACCAGGTGGCAAATTACTCGTATTGGAATTTTCTAAACCCATATTGCCGATGCTCAATACACTGTATGATGCTTATTCTTTTAATGTTATTCCTAAATTAGGCGCTTGGATTACCGGTGATAAACAAAGTTATCAGTATTTGGTCGAATCGATACGGATGCACCCAGATCAAGCAACCTTAAAAGCGTTATTGCAAGAATGTGGCTTTGAAGATGTCGAGTATCATAATTTAACGGGTGGGATTGTGGCTTTGCACATAGGATTTAAATATTAAGGCATATGACGACCAACCAATTAATAGAAAATTATTTAACTCAGGCATTAAATCGTTATCTCGCGCTGGATCCTGAATCAAGTCAGCGCTTGCAGCCATTAAAAAACAAAACAATCCGCATTGAGCTTTGTATAGCGCAAGCACCTCTATACAAAGAGGATAAATGTCAATTTCAAATGCTGTTTACTGAAACAGGTATTCAACTCAAAACATTTGATCTTTCCGCTCCTGATACTCATCTCAAAGGTACGCCATTATCATTATTACGCATGACATTTTCGCATAAAAATAGAAAATCTTTTTTTGAAAAAGATATTTGTATTGAAGGCGACCCAGAGCTGGGACAACAAGTTATTGCATTATTTGACGAACTGGAAATTGACTGGGAGGAATATATATCTTATTGGATTGGTGATATACCGGCGCATCAATTAACGCGTTTTACACGTAAATTAAGCACTCTTGGTAACCGCCTACGAGAAACGCTGGCACAAAATATCAATGAGTATGTACATGAAGAAGTGGATTTATTCCCTTCACCTGAAGCATTACAAGACTTGTTTCACGGCGTGGATGAATTACGCATGGATACTGACCGGCTAGAAGAAAAAATACAACGATTAGCTAAAAAAATAAGAGACCGCCAATGAATTCTTTTACGCGCTTATTTCGTTTAATGCATATTAATTTTGTGTTGATGCGTTATAACTTGGATAAAATCATCTTTAAAACACCTCTTTTTTATCCAGTACGTTTTCTGGGTTATTTGAATCCTTGGCATTATTTTTTAAAAAATAAATTGAGCCGTGGAGAACGTATTCGACGAGCATTGGAAGACCTTGGGCCAATTTTCATTAAAGCAGGGCAAATTCTCTCCACGCGCCGTGATTTATTGCCTGACGATATCGCAGAAGAGCTCGCAAAACTACAAGATCAAGTGCCGCCTTTTTCTGGCGAGCAGGCCAAAAGAATGATTGAAGCTGCTTTAGACGCTAAAATGAGCGATGTATTTCGTGAATTTGATACCAAAGCACTTGCCTCCGCTTCGATTGCTCAAGTCCATGCGGCTGTATTATTAGATAATCGCCCCGTTGTCGTCAAAGTGCTACGACCGCATATTAAGAAAATCATTGAACGTGATTTGGATTTATTACGGATTTTGGCACGCCTAGCAGATCGTTGCTGGGCAAAGGGACGTCGTTTTAAACCAAAAGAGATTGTCGCCGAAATTGCGCATACACTGCATGATGAATTAGATTTAATGCGCGAAGGCGCCAATGCATCGCAACTACGGCGTAATTTCCTACATTCTTCAGAACTTTATATTCCAGAAATTTATTGGACTCATTGCCGAACGAATATTTTAGTCATGGAACATATCAAGGGCATTCCCATACATAATATTGCTGCACTGAAAGAAGCTGGCATTAACATGAAAAAACTAGCAGAAACAGGCATACAACTTTTTTTCACCCAAGTTTTTCGTGACAGTTTTTTCCATGCGGATATGCACCCCGGTAATATTTTTGTGTCTACTGATCATCTGGAAAATCCGCAATATATTGCTGTCGATTTCGGCATTGTTGGCTCTTTAAGCACAAAAGATCAGCGTTATTTAGCTGAAAATATGCTAGCATTTTTTAAGCGTGATTATCAGCGCGTTGCTGAATTGCATGTGGCTTCAGGCTGGTTACCGCCCGATACTCGCATTGATCAATTCGAAGGAGCCATTCGCGCAGTATGTGAACCTATTTTTGAAAGACCTTTAAAAGATATTTCTTTTGGACAATTGTTACTCCGTCTATTTCAAACCGCACGTCGCTTTAACATTAATATTCAACCTCAACTGATTTTGTTACAAAAAACATTACTGAATGTGGAAGGTGTAGGAAGACAAATTTATCCTGACTTAGACTTATGGGCAACTGCAGCTCCCTTTCTGGAAAAATGGTTAAAAAAGCAAGTAGGTGTAAAAGCATTTATGCAACGTGTACAAGAAAATTTACCTTACTGGTCTGAAAAATTGCCGGAAATTCCTGGGTTCATTTTTGATGTCTTACAACAAGCAAAAGAATATCAAGAAGAAAATCGCTTTGCTAAAAAAATTCCATGCAAATGTCCTAAACCTGCTGTATGGAAATATTTCCTTCTAGGATTAAGCAGTGGGTTATTAGGATATTTTATTTTTCACTATTGCTACTTCTAAATTCTCATCCGGTACTCTCTCCTCAAGCACTTCATCAGAAAAACAATTGTCATCCCTACTTCGAACATAACGACCCTTTCCAAAAATGGACAAAGGCAAACACTACGGATAATTAATCATTCAATCCGTCTTATATAGCACTTTTAATGATCAAAATAAAGTAACAGCCTGATAAATAAACTAATTTAAATATTTTTATTGGTCACAAAATAGCATTTTTTGCATTATAGTTAAATTATGGATCAATTTTAAGCGAGGTATACAGAACAAGGACAGGATGATTTTAGAAAATGGGAAAAAATACGAGAACAAGGGGGGTTATGATTAATAAGTGGCTAGTGTTTCTAGGTACCATTATTTTAGTTAACAGTACGTATGCAAACCCGGTGGGTGGTGTCGTGTCCAGCGGATCTGCGACGATTACTACGCCAACCGCAAACACTGTCCAAATTAATCAAACTAGCGATAAAGCAATTATTAATTGGCAAAGTTTTAATATTGCGCCACAAGAAACTACCCAGTTTGTTCAACCAAGCGCAAGTTCTATTGCACTCAATCGTATTAATCCCCAACAAGGAGCTTCCCAAATTTTTGGTCAATTGACAGCGAATGGACAACTTATTTTAGTGAACCAAGCGGGTATTTATTTTCGAGAAGGCTCTAGCGTGAATGTGGGAGGCATTATAGCCTCAACGATTGATATAACCGATGCTAACTTTCTAGCTGGAAATTATATTTTTGATCAACCAGGCTTGTATAACGGTTCTGTGATTAATCGGGGAACAATTATTGCAGCAGACCATGGTCTAGTGGCATTAGTAGGTTCCGGTGTGTCAAACGAAGGATTGATCCAGGCGAATTTAGGCAATGTTATTTTAGCATCCGGTAATAAAGTGACTATTAGTTTAGATAATACGGATTTAATCAATTTTGCAGTGGATGATGAAATAACTCATGCGGGAACAGATGAAGATAGCGTTGCATTACAAAATGCAGTGAATAATAGCGGCACGATTATTGCTGATGGTGGCAAGATAGTATTAACCGCTAAAGCAGCAGAAAGTGTGGTAGATCACGTAGTGAATATGACAGGTGTTGCACAAGCAAAATCAGTTTATCAAAACAATGGTGAAATTATTTTAGATGGAGATGACAGCGGAATCACGTATGTCTCAGGCACAATAGATGCATCTGGTAAATCAGCAGGACAAACCGGTGGCATAGTTCAGATACTCGGAAAATATATTAATATTGATAACAATGCGGTAATTGACACTCGTGGGGATATAAGCGGTGGCCAAATTTATATTGGTGGCAGTGACCAAGGTAAAGGTCCTTTGCAAAACGCAATGACAACGTATATTGCACCCGATGTGAATATATTTGCAGACGCGATCACACAAGGTAATGGCGGAAAGATTGTTGTGTGGTCTGACGAAGCAACAGAAGTGGATGGCAGTATTAGTGCAAAAGGTGGCTTACTTGGCGGTGATGGTGGGTCTTTGGAAATCTCAACTGCTGGCAATTATCTTAATGCGGATAATGCAAAAGTTGATTTATCTTCTCCTCTAGGTAATGTAGGTACATTTTTACTAGATCCTGCGAATGTCACTATTGGTTCTTTTGGAGGCTCTAATACAAATGAGAGTTTTTCTTCTGGAACTTATACGCCTACTACGAATACAACAGCAAATATTGATGTTGGTCTTTTAAATACTAATCTAAATGGTGCTTCTAACATCACTATTTTAGCAACACAAACATCGGGCGGTAATGCAGGGACTATTACAATCAATGCGCCTATTTCTTGGAATAGCGCACGTTCTTTAACGTTGACAGCGAGTAGTAACATTACAATTAATGCTAATATCACGAATGCAGGAACAGGCGGACTAACTATGACTGCCAATGGAGGAACGGGAACTATTACAATTCCTAATGCAACAACTATAACAACAACGGGTGGAAGTCAAACTTACGCAGGAATTGTGTCTCTTGGTAGTGGATCATTTACAACATCATTATTATCGGGCTCAGGAAATATTAATTTTAACAGTACAGTCGATGGGGCAAGTCCATTCAGTATTACATCCTCAGGTACAACCACATTTAGTGGTTCCGTAGGCGGCACAACAAATTTAACAACCCTGAGTACATTAGGGGGAGGTGCTGTTGTTTTTGGTAGCGGAATCACTGTAACAACATCAGCGACAAATGGAGATCAAAGTTATTCAGGCCCTATTACTCTGAATGGCGGAACAATCACAATTAGATCCGGCTCGACTGGCGCTGGAAATGGGAATATTAGTTTTACCGGTACGATTAATGGCGCTGCTAATCTAGCAGTTAACACAGCAGGCAGCACTCAATTCAGTAATAGCATTGGTGGATCAACTGCTTTAACAAGTCTTACGACAAATGCAGGCGGTTCCACAGTAATGAGTGGTGGTAGTGTTGTAACAACTGGAACACAAACTTATAACGATGCTGTCAAGATAAATAATGCGTCTATGACATTTTCAACGACCAATAGCGCCGTGGCTTTTGCCTCAACATTGGATAATCTCGTAACAGCGGGTGATGTTATCGTGAGTTCTGGCAGCGGTAACATAACATTGACAGGACAAGTTGGTAATATTGTTGCTTTAAATGGCTTAGTCTTAAGTAGTACAGGAGCGACAACATTAGGCAACACAGTCAGTGCAGCCACTGTCACAACGAATGCAGGCGGAACAACCACGCTCAATGGCAATATCACAACCAGCGGCGCACAAGCGTATAATGATGCAATCACGGTAGGCGCAGCCACCACATTAACGAGCACAGGCAGTGGAAATATTACCTTAGGTAGCACAGTGAATGGCGCCAATACACTGGCAGTGAATACAGCAGGGACAACCACATTTAGCGGTATTGTTGGCGGAACGACAGCGCTAACAAGTCTGACTACAGATTCAGCGGGTACAACAGCGATTAATGCGAATGTTACCACAAGCGGTGCGCAAACTTATAATGATGCTATCACCTTAGGCGGAACAACAACCTTAGCTAGCACAGGTAATAACGCTATCACGTTAGCAAGCACAGTCAATGGCGCTTTCGGGCTTACCATTAATACCACTGGCACAACGACATTGGGTGGTGCAGTAGGTGGAACAACAGCATTGTCAAGCCTTACCACTAACGCAGGTGGTACAACAGCGATTAATGGCGGTGCTATTACCACGTCAGGCACACAAACTTATAACGACGCTGTTACATTAGGTGCAACCACAACCTTAGCTAGCACAGGTAATAACGCTATCACATTAGCTAGTACAATAAACGGTGCGAATGCACTCACAATAAACACAACAGGTACAACGACATTGGGTGGTGCAGTGGGTGGAACAACGGCATTAACGAGCCTTACCACTAATGCAGGCGGTACAACAGCAATTAATGGCGGTGCTATTACCACTTCAGGCGCGCAAACGTATAACGACGCAATCACCTTAGGCGCAGCAACTACATTAGCGAGCACAGGTAGTGGAAATATTACTTTAGGTAGTACAGTCAATAACGCTAAAACATTGGCAGTGAATACAACAGGAACAACAACATTTGGTGGTATAGTGGGTGGAACAACTGCATTGACAAGTGTTACCACTGACGCAGGTGGCACAACAGCGATTAATGCTAATATCACTACCAGCGGTGCGCAAAATTATAATGATGCAGTGACATTAGGTAATCCCATTACTCTTGCCACAACAAACAGCTTGGTACAATTTGCTTCGACCGTGAACAGCGTTAACTCCACCCAACGAGATCTAACAATTAACGCAGGCAGTAGTACAATTACATTTAACAGCACAGTAGGTGATACGTTTGCTTTAGGTAATATCAGTTTAAATAGCACCAGTACAACAACGCTCGGTGGCTTTGTCAATGCAACAAGTTTGTCAACAAATGCAGGTGGGACAACAGCGATCAATGGAGGGAGCGTTACAACCAGTGGCGCACAAACTTATAATGATTCTGTGACAATAGGTGGCGCTCTCGCCGGAGCGACGCTATCTGCTTCTAGTATTTCGTTGCCTACAGCGGCCACTACATTTAACGCTGGCGCAAAAAATCTAGCTTTCTCTGCTAATAGCATGACATTTTCTGGTGGTGCAGGTTCCGTTACAGGTACGGGCACACTACAGCTCACACCTTCCACAGTGACAACAACGATTGGGGTAAATGGTGGTGCTGGTACGTTACAAATCAACTCAACTGATCTAGCCGCATTAGCCTCATTTAGCAGCGTTACCATTGGTAATTCTGTTCAGACTGGCACGATCACAATCGCGCCAGGCGTGACGTTCAGCAGACCAACGATTATTCAAACATATTCATCAGGATTAATTAGCGTTAACGCGACTGGTACCGTTACAGGCACGAACGGGTTGACATTCAGTGGGCCTCTATCACTGACTGCAGATACAACATTTGCAACGACTAATAGTCCAGTTATCTTTAATTCAACTGTGGATAGCTCAAGTGCAACAGCACGTGCTTTAACAGTTAATGCAGGCAGTGGCGCGATTACGTTAGCAGGAAATGCAGGTGGTATATTTGCTTTAGGTGCAATAGGCTTAAATAGCACCGGTACAACGACTTTAGGTGGTACTGTCAATGCTGCTAGCCTGACCACTAATGCAAGCGGCGGCACGACAATAAACGGTGGTAGCGTTACAACGAGTGGCGGGCAAACATATGGCGATAATGTCACGCTCGGCGCTAACACAGTTTTTACAACGGGATCGTCATTCAATTTAGCGTTTGCTTTAGTTAACACACAGACATTTAATCTCAGTTTGATTTCTGATGCTCCAACGTTTAATAGTGGTGCAAATTCAGTAACAGCTTCAGTTGTAAATCCTGGTGCCCTTCTATTGGCGCCTTCAGCCACCACAACGAGAGTCGATATCAATGGTAGTCTGGGTGGTGCAATACAATATACAGGAACTCAGTTAGCTGCTTTAGGAACGGGATCGGGTTTCGGACAAGGGTTCAGTAGTTTGACCTTCGGACAACCAACACAATCCGCTACTATATCAATTGCATCTGGTACAACATTCAATGCACCAACGATTATTCAATCAACAGGAGCAACAGATCCAAGCAATGTAGCCATTAGAACTAACGGTACTATTTCTACAAGTGGTTCGAATTCATTAACATTTAATGGAGAAGTATTAACGAATACAGACACTACGTTTTCTAGTACGACGGGTGCGATTACTTTTAATAACGCACTAGATCCTGGTGGTGGGACTAACCTAGTAGTTAATACAGGTGGTGCAATTACATTTAACAGTGGAGTGGGAGCGAATTCTCTTACGTGGGGTAAGTTTAATAGCTTTACTACATCTGGAACGGGAACGCCCAGCGTAATTAATATTAATGGTGGTAGTGTTCAAACAACTCTTGGACAAACTTATACAGGCCCAGTCACATTAAGTGCAGCAACAGCACTGACAGCAAGCACCGTCAGCTTTAGCTCCACTGTGAATAGTGCAGATGCGACAGCGCGTAATTTGACGATTAGCGCAGGCAGTGGTGCAATTACATTCTCCGGAAAAGTCGGTGCTATTAATCCATTAGGTGCTATCGCTTTAAATACCTCAGGCATGACGACATTCGGTGGCACAGTAGGCACTGGTAGCCTAGCAGGTGCTACAAGCGTATCAGTCAATACAGGCGGGACAACGATCAATAGTGGTGCTACTAGTATTATCACAAGTGGTTTACAAACTTATAATGGTGCAATCACATTAGGTGTGGGAACATCATTATTGACCAGTATAAATGGTAACAATATTACTTTTAATAGCACAATCAATGGAGCTAGTGCTTTAACAGTAAATACCGTAGGAACAACTACCTTTGGCGGTATTGTGGGTGGAACAACATCATTAGCAAGCTTGTCTATCAATAGCGGTACAGCAGCGATTAATGGTGGTGGAACGCCTACAATCACAACCAGTGGCGCACAAAGCTATAACATAGTGACATTAGGTGCAGATACCACATTGACTAGCACAGGCAGTGGTGGCCTCGGTAATATCTTATTAGGCAGTACAATCAATGGCGCTCATGCACTGACTATCAATACAGCAGGCACAACTACATTTGGTGGCGCAGTGGGTGGTACAACACCATTAACGAGTGTGACAACAGATGCAGCAGGGACGCTGACCATCAGCGGCAATATCACAACCAGTGGTGCACAAAGTTATGGAGAAGCTATCACACTCAGTGCTCCTGCTATGTTAACGAGCACGGGTAGCGGTAATATCACATTCAACAATACGATCAATGGTGCTAATGCGTTAACAGTTAATACAGCGGGTACAACACTATTTAGCGGTGTCATTGGTGGAAGTACAGCGTTAACGAGCCTGACAACAGATGCAGCAGGGACACTGGCCGCCCTCAACGGTAATATCACAACCACTGGTGCGCAAAGTTATGGAGAGGCTATCACTCTCGCTGCTCCTGTTACGTTCACGAGCACGGGCAGTGGTAATATCACATTAGGTAGCACAGTGAATGGGGCTTTTACATTAACGGTCAATACAGCGGGTACAACACTATTTAGTGGCGCAATAGGTGGAAGTACAGCGTTAACGAGCCTGACAACAGATGCGGCAGGGACATTAACCATCAACGGTAATATTACAACCACGGGTGCGCAAAATTATAGTGATGCTATCACACTGAGTGCTCCTGTTACGTTGACGAGCACAGGCAGTGGTAATATTACATTAGGTAACACAGTGAATGGGGCTAATGCATTAACGGTCAATACAGCGGGTACAACACTATTTAGTGGCGCAATAGGTGGAAGTACAGCATTAACGAGCCTGACAACAGATGCAGCCGGGACACTGACTATCAACGGTAATATCACAACCAGTGGTGCGCAAAGTTATGGAGAAGCTATCACTCTTACTGCTCCTGCTACGTTAGCCAGCACAGGTAGCGGTAATATCACATTCAGCAATACGATCAATGGTGCTAATGCGTTAACAGTTAATACAGCGGGTACAACACTATTTAGCGGTGTCATCGGTGGAAGTACAGCATTAACGAGCCTGACAACAGATGCAGCCGGGACACTGACTATCAACGGTAATATCACAACCAGTGGTGCGCAAAGTTATGGTGATGCTATTACACTTAGCGCTCCTGCTACGTTAACGAGCACAGGCAGTGGCAATATTACATTAAGTAGCACAGTAAATGGTGCTTTTGCTCTTACGGTGAATACAGCAGGTATAACAGCATTTAACGGTGCAGTGGGTGGAAGCACAGCGTTGACGAGCCTGACAACAAATGCAGCAGGAACATTAACCATCAACGGTAATATCACAACCAGTGGTGCGCAAAATTATAGTGATGCTATTACACTTAGTGCTCCTACTACGTTAGCGAGCACAGGCAGTGGTAATATCACATTAGGTAGCACAGTGAATGGTGCTTTTGCTCTTACAGTAAATACAGCGGGCACAACCACATTCGGTGGAATCATCGGCGGTAGTACTCCTTTAGCAAATCTGACTACAGATGCAAGCGGCACAACAGTCATCAACAGTAGTGCTATCACAACAACCGCAATAACCAGCGTGCAAACATACAATGACCCAATTACATTAGGGAGTGACACCACCTTATCAGCTGGAAACTTGCTTTTCTACGGTGCAATCACAGGTGCTTCACATGCTTTAACATTACAAACCGGTAATATATCGCTCTTCGAAGGTGCAATAACGGGATTAACAACATTGAACACAGGTTCAGTGCAGATTGCAACTGGCAATATTACTAGCAGTGGCGCGCAAAATTATTCCGGCAATGTTATATTACAGGCAGATACCATTCTAACAGGTGTTGGTATTACTTTAGGCCCTGTTTCAACGGTCGGAGGTAATGCGTATAACTTAACACTAAACAATTCGGGTGATTCAATATTTAATGGCGCTATCACTAGCTTAGGAAATCTGACGACAGACGCAGGCGGTAAGACAAGAATTTTCAGTACGTCAGGCGTCACGACAAGTGGTGCGCAAAACTATGGTGATGCTATAGAAATAGTAGCGCCAAGTACTTCTTTCACAAGCACAGGTAGCGGCAATATTACATTCAATAATACAGTGAATGGTGCAGCGACATTAGCAGTGAATACAGCAGGTACAACGACATTTGGCGGTGCAGTGGGTGGAAGCACTGCATTAACGAGTGTGACTACCAATAGTGGTGGCACAACCGCTATCAATGGCGGCAGCATTATC
>Ga0206868_10074_pt1 | contig 28490 bp, 24 predicted proteins | sample Alteio_BWOrgCont_38_FD_152901 | JGI IMG/M metagenome (GOLD analysis project Ga0206868, IMG submission 152901) | Enriched cells from forest soil in Barre Woods Harvard Forest LTER site, Petersham, Massachusetts, United States -... | ecosystem: Environmental > Terrestrial > Soil > Temperate forest >... | reverse complement strand
ACGACCTGAGCCATGGCATGAGTTCGATTCAAGAGCTCGGCACCTTTTCGCCGCTGGACTTCACCGTGGTCGGACTGGGCACGCCGCGCGAGATCCGCGCGGGGGTTGTCGATGGGAATTACTTCGAGGTGATGGGGCTGCGCCCGGTGCTGGGACGGTTGCTCACTCCGAAGGACGATGGCCCGAATGCGGCGGGCGCGATCGTGCTGACCAATAAGTTCTGGAACACTTCGCTGCATGCCGATCCGAGCGTGATTGGGAAGGTCGTCCGGTTGGAGAGCTTTGAAGGAGCGCGCTCGGCGACGATCGTCGGGGTGCTGGAGCCTTCGGTCCCGTATCCGATGGAGACGGAGTTCATTGCCAACATCGTGACCAGCCCGCACCATCTGTCGGCCACGATGGTGACGGGACGCGAACATCGCATGACCGAGGTTTTTGCGAGGCTAGCGCCCGGTGCGACATTGGAAGCGGCGCGCGCCGAGCTGAGCACTCACTATGCGGGAATGCTGGCGGCGCACACGGACGTGTACAAGCCGTCGAATCACTACACGATTAACGTTACCCGCATCCATGACCAGATCAACTCGCGGGCCAACGCGATCCTGTGGATTCTGTTCGCGGCGGCGGCGCTGCTGTTCATTATCGCGTGCTCGAACGTCGCGAACCTGATGCTGGCGCGGACGGTGCGTCGCGAACCAGAGTTGGCGCTGCGTTCCGCGTTGGGCGCGAACAAGGTGGCACTCCGGCGGTCTTTGCTGGCGGAGAGTTTGGTGGTGAGTGCGACCGGCGTGGTTGCGGCCTTTCTGCTGGCGTGGCCGATGGTGCAGGTGCTTGGGCGTTATGCAGCACGGTTCTCGGTGCGGGCCGACGGACTGAAGCTCGACTTCCACCTGGTTTGGTTTGGAGTTGTGCTGGCCCTGGTGGCGGCATTGTTCCTGGCATTTGTGCCACGACTGCCGTCGGGAGCTGCGCCGCTGCATAGCGGAATCACGAGCGGGGGAACCCGGACTACGGGGAGCAGCAATCGTCGGCTGCGAACTTTTGCGGCGGTACAGATTGCCGCGTCGTTCCTGCTACTGACAGGCGCTGCGGTGCTGATGCAGACGCTCTACACTTTGGAGAAGACGCGTCCGCCGTTCGATACCTCGCGGGTGCTGGCAATAAATTTGCCGGTGCTGACGTATGGACGCACGCCGGAGCAGGTCGCGAACTTCTACCGCGAGGTGCAGAGGCAAGTGGGCGCGTTGCCGGGAGTAGCGCACGTCTCAACGGGTTTCAACGTACCGTGGCGCGACGACCAGGCCTCGGGAATCACGCTGGCTTTTGCAGGGGACGGAGCGGTACGCAAGAGCGATATCGATGACTGGCGCGCGAAGTTCCGGTCGATCTCGCCGGGATACTTTGAGACGCTGGGCGTTCCCATGCTCGAAGGCCGGGATTTTCGTGATTCCGATAAAGCCGGCGCAGAGCGGGTCGTGATCGTGAGCCAGAGCCTGGCACAACAGCTCTTTCCCGGACAGGACGCGTTGAATCATGAGCTGCGCTGGACCGATGGCGTGGTGAAATTCATCGGGATCAGCATGGAACCGCGGCGGATTGTTGGGATCGTGCCGGACGTCGATGATGAAAATATCGTTCCGTCGCCGGCGATCACCATTTACCAACCGGTGGAGCAGGAAGGCTGGCAGAGCCGGCTTTTTGTGCGCACCAACCAGGATCCTTACACGCTGGTTCCCGCGATCACGCGCACCATTCACGACATTTATTCAGAGGAGCCGGTGGAGCGGGCGAGCACACTGGGTGACGTCCGCGCCGAAGTGCTGACGCCGTCGAAGCTGAACGCGATTGTATTCGGCGGATTTGCGGCGGTCGCGTTGCTGATTTCCATCGTCGGCGTGGCGGGTGTGCTGGCGTTCTCGGTGAGCGGACGCACGCGGGAGTTCGGCATACGTATGGCGGTCGGCGCGCAGCCGCGTGACATTCTTGGCGACGTGCTGCGGCAGGGCGTGGCTATCGCGGGGATTGGCGTGGCGGCGGGAATCGCGATCAGCCTTGCTGTCATTGCGCTGGTTGGAAGATATGTCGCTGGCTTCAGCACGCCGCGCGCGTTTTCGTTCGTCGTGTCGGCGGTAGTGATTTTTGCCGCGGCGTTGATTGCGTCTTTAGTGCCGGCTAGGCGTGCCGCGCAGGTGAACGCGGTCGAGGCGCTGCGGGCGGAATAGCGATTTCAGCAGGCACGCATGGCGTCGAAGAAGCGCTTGTGCGCGGCGACCATCGCGTCGCGCATCGGCACGTCGACGTCGAGCGACCAGTTGCCTTCGTCGTGCGTGCCGCCTAACAAAACGCCATCGCGACGCGAGAACATGTAGAGATTCGGCGGAATGACCGGTCCCTGCATGTCGGGTTGCGGAAGCAGGGTCGAATACTCGACCTCGGGCTGCGGCAACAGAAATGTTATTTGACCTTTGATGGGCGTTAGTTCCGCATCGTTGAACAACGCTTTCGCGCCGAGTCCGGTGCAGTTGAAGACTAGTTTCTGCGGCAGCGCCATGACTTCTTCGGGCGTTCGCAATTCGCGAACTACGAGTTGTCCGCCGGCGATGCGAAACTCCTCCAGCAGCGCGGTCAGATAAATCGGCGGCTCAATCAGCATGGTGTCTGACTGGCGCGCGTATTCGTATCCGGTGAACGGATTTTCCTGCGGCGTCAGGTCGCGAGTTTCCGGATACAGACGACCGACCACGCCTTGCGGGCTGTTGTCGCCTGTCGTGCGGAAAGCGGTGTGCGACATGCGGTAAGTGCGCGTCCATCGCACACCGTAGTGTGGGCCGATCATGGTCTGATAACGCTCGAAGGCAAACTTGCATGCGCTGGCGAACTGATCGTTGAATGCTGGCGTGCGATATTCGTCGTCGAAGAGCGTGACCGGCGACCAGTATCCGCCGGCTACGTTGGAAGTGGTGTTGGGCGGGAGATCTTTCGCGAAGATGGTGACCGCGTATCCGGCGTTTTGCAGGAGTCGAGCGGTAGAAAGGCCGACTACGCCGGCGCCTAGAACAGCGGCTGATCCGCTGTGCCCTTGGGCGAGATCGACAGCGAGTTTCGCGGTCCCCCAGGAGAGCGTGATGCCGGCACCGCCGTGTCCGTAGTTGTGAATGACGAGAGTGTCGCCAAACTTCTCGGCGCGGACTACGAAGCCGGAGCGACGATACGGGCGAAGGCCGCAGATGGTGCGGATTACGCGATCGGGTGAGGCGTTGACGCGCGGAAGGCAAAGCGTCGGCGCGGCGACCTTGATTCGTCGAGTAGCGCAGGAGGGAAGCAGTGCGGAAGCGCTGGCGAGCGCGAGGCCTTTGAGAAGTTCGCGTCGATGCATGGGTTGAGGCGGGGGCTAGAGCGAGGAAAGATTATCACGAGTGGCAGGACGTTTTCGCGAGCGGTTATCGCATCGCTGAAGGCGGGCCTCCTCGGGCGGAGCCCTCGTCGGGCCGGGAGCTTATCTTGGGTTTCCCCACGTCTGAAGACGTGGGCTAAAAAACAAGCCGGGCTTCGCGCTTTGGCTGTCACAGGGATCGACACTGTCCATGAGGAAGCCGAGTGCTTCAGCTGGTCTTGAAGTCGTGCCCCTTCGCAGGGACGAAGCGAGCGCCCCCGGCGGCCTCCATCATTTAGCACTTTCGTCACCAAATCCTGTTAAAAGCACTCCAAAAGTGACTAATGTGCAAAATAAAATCCGCGCGTTGGTTTAAAATCGATCAGTCGCTCATGATTCAGGGCCTCGAACTTTATGGTGCTTTTACAGCCACGACTTAATCTCAAGGTCTCCCAGAAACAGATCCTTACGCCGGGTCTGGTTCAGATGGTCAGCGTCCTTGCGCTCAATAAGATGGAGCTCAAGGAGATGATCAACGAGGAGATGATCGAGAACCCGGTCCTCGAGGAGATGGACGAAAACGTCCCGATGCTCGACGAGGTCTCAGCCAAGGAGGAGCAACGCGAGCGCGACTCCGCCGTCACCAGCGAGGAAGTACCGGTCACTGCCGAGGCCAAAGACCCCTTCGAAGAGATCGATTTTGGCTCGTTTTTCCAGGACTACCTGGATCCGGGGTATCGCAGTAATAGCGAAATTGAAGACGTCGAGCGGCCCTCGTTCGAGAACTTTCTCTCCAAGCCCAATACGCTGACCGACCACCTGATGTGGCAGTTGGGGTCGATGCACCTGAAGCAGGACGTTCTGGATGCGGCCGAACTTGTGATCGGCAACCTGAACGACGAAGGCTACCTGACCTCGAGCGAAGATGAGATGCTCGGCATTGTGCCGGAAGAGCCTGCGACGGAAGCTCAAAGCGAGCCTGCGGCGGACGTTCTAGCGGCGGAAGTCGACGAGCAGATTGCGGCTTTGGATATGGCTGGATTTGAAGTGGCCGAGCCTGTGGAATCGTTCGAGCCGGAAGCAGAATCTGACGGCGATTCAGATGCTGCTGTGCAGGTGGAAACAGCCGTCGAGCCGCCCCGTCCGGTGTTGGTGCCGCCGCGCAGCGCGCCTGCGCCGGTCCCGTTCAGTCGCGATGCGCTGCATGAGGCGATTCATATTTTGCAGAACATGGATCCGATTGGCGTGGCTGCGCGCGATTTGCGCGAGTGCCTGCTGATCCAGTTGCGCTATTACGAGTCGCTGCCGCACAAGAACGGCAACGGGCAGATGGCGCAGGCGATCGATGACGCGATCCACATGGTCACGGACCACATGCGCGAACTCCAGAACAAGCAATATAAGGAGATCGCCAAGGCGCTGGGTCGGCCGCTGGAAGCTGTTACGGCGGCGCTGGATTTCATCCGCACGCTCGATCCCAAGCCTGGGCTTCGCTACAACAAGCAGGAGACGCGGCTGATTGAGCCAGACGTGGCGTTTGTGAAGCAGGGCGATGAATTCATCGTGGTGATGAATGATGAAGAGATTCCACAGCTCCGTGTGAATCCCGGATACAAGCGGCTGCTCAATCGCGATGCGGCGGAGAAAGACGTCCGCAATTACGTGAAGGAACGGTACAAGTCGGCGATCCAGCTGATTAAGAACATCGAGCAGCGCAAGCAGACGATCCTGAAAGTCTGCTACTCGATCATCACGCGGCAGCGTGATTTCCTCGACCATGGCATCGACCAGCTGAAGCCGATGATGATTAAAGAGGTTGCGGAAGAGATTGGCGTGCATCCTTCGACGGTGAGCCGCGCGGTGGCGAATAAATACGTCCACACCTCGCAGGGCGTGTACGAACTGCGGTACTTCTTCAGTGAAAGCGTGAACGGCCCCGAGGGCGGCGCGACCTCGCTACTGATTTTGAAGCGCCGAGTTAAGAAGTTGATTGAGGAAGAGGATCCGGCGCGTCCGCTGACCGACGAGCAGATTACGCGAATTTTGCAGTCACAGGGAATTCAGGTTACGCGGCGGACTGTCGCGAAATATCGCGAAGACATGCGGATTCCTAGTACACATCAGAGACGGGTTAGAAACTAGAAGGCCGATGCATCGCGTTTCTCCGCAATGGCCTCATTCACCTGAGCTCTTTCTCTGATCACGTTCTTCCGTGTCCTCTACCTTCATCCACGTATTCAGGGATGTCAGTTCCACCTCGTTGTCGACGTCGTGGCCTATCTCGCGTCGAATCCGGCGATGCAACTTTACGCCCAAGATCCACGAAGAAATCGTGGTGACGATTAGGAAAGTGACGGCGATGAGTAGGCGTAAGAAAACGTAGAGTCTCATTGGATCAATGGCGAGTACCGTACAAAGACCAGAGAACGGCGATAGCGATCGTCCCTGCGGCATAAAGTACGGTGAACAGTAGGGCTCGCTTGTCCGCCTTATCGTTGAAATTCAGCCTGCGGTTGCGAGTGCGGGTTAGCATCGGTAGCACAGCCGCGAACCAAAGAAATATACCCGCATAGAAAAGCGGCTGACGGTGGGTGACTCCGAACGCAATAATCAACACAAGGCTCAGCCACGAAGAGATTCGGAATCTCCACGATCTGACACTCGTGTTGTCATCGTTCATAAGGAGTCCGATCGGGTTTCGGCCTCTTCTTTAAGTCGTTTTAGGAGAGGCCGAGGATCGAGCGGCATCTTATTACCGCCCTTGAGTGTGCTCCATCGAGGATCGTCTGCGGCCAACATAACGAGGAGAATCTAGCACGTAGGAAAGCGTCTGAATATAGGCGTCGCGAGCAGCTATTTTTCCACGTTGGAATATGAGTGATATGGAGTTGTGGAATGCTTACCGTCTGCCAAAGCGGATGGCGAGTCTGTCGAGGAGAGCAGAGAAGAGGCGATAGCATCCCCACAGCGCAAGAGCCAGACAGATGCACACAACGGTGCCGACGATGTTGAAGGTGGCATCTGGTTTACCGTAGTTGCTCGCGATGCTGATGAGCATGACGACTGGAATCGCGAGAACGATGAGTATCGTTCTGTGCTTCCGCGGTGTGCGATCCCACTTCTCATACAGTTGATGTCTCGCCCACATCATCGCAAGCCCCCCAACTGATCCGACCGCGAAGCACAGGATGAAAATGCTCCAACCTGCTACGCGCTCCACGTGGAGACTTACGGCGCCGAGAAAGACAGCCGTGAGCACTAACGCAGTACCGATCCAGCGTCTCGGAGAAAAGTCCACGGACGCAGCTTACGTCAGAATGGAACCATTTTCCAGCCGCCGCGACGACAGCTGTCCTATCGGCTTGAAGATTTACGGACGGCGAGAGTGGCGGCGTTGAAGCCGCACATGCCGTGGACTCCGCCGCCGGGCGGGGTCGAGGACGAGCACAGGAAAATGTCGGGCGCGGAGGTTGCGTATTGTTTCCAGGTGGGACGCAGGAACGTCTGCCGCCAATCGGACATGCCGCCGAGGATCTCTCCACCGATCAGGTTGGCGTCGCGGGCTTCGAGTTGCGCGGGCGACCAGCTGCGGCGGGCTATCACGCAATCGCGGAAGCCGGGGGCGAAGCGCTCGATTTGGGCCTCAATGCGCGGGAGCATGTCGAAGGTTGAGCCATTGGGGACGTGACAATAGGCCCAGGCAATGTGCTTGCCCGCCGGTGAGCGAGTGGGATCGAAGAGGGATGGTTGCGCCAGCAGAACGAAGGGGCGCTCGGAGTGGTTGCCGGATCGCATGGCCTGCTCGGAGGCGGCGATCTCTTCCATCGAGCCACCGACATGGACGGTTGCGGCGCGGGCGCATTTGGCGGACTTCCACGGGATTGGCGAGGACAACGCGTAGTCCACTTTGAAGACGCCCGGGCCGTAACGGAAATCGCGCAGATGCTGTGCGTAGCCCGGTTCTAGCCGCTTGCCCGATATCTGGAGCAACTGGCGCGGCGTTACGTCGCAGAGCGCGAAGCGGAAATTGCCGAGCGCATCGAGAGACTCGACGCGGCTTGAGGTCTTCACCGTTCCGCCGAGACTTGCGAGATGCCAGACCAGCGCCTGGGTGATGGATTGTGCGCCACCGCGCGGGATCGGCCAACCGACGGAATGCGCGGTTGCGCCCAGCACCAATCCGACGGCGGAACTTAGGGGCTCGTCGAGGGCGAGGAAAGAATGGGCGGCCATTCCTGCGAAGAGAGCTTTCGTCCGCGGCTCGTAGAAATAATGGTTGGCGAAGGTCAGCGCCGGGAGCAAGCCGCGCGTGCCGAACTTCGCGAGCAGAACGGGATGACGCGGGACGTGAAGGATGGGCTGCAGGATTTCTGGCGCGAAGTCTGTCCAGTGTTCGGCGATTTCGGCGAAGAGAGTTTGCCAGGCGGCGCCGTCGCGGCCGAGCTCGCGCGCAGCTTGGGCGAGATCGCGTTCGAGGAGAACTGCGGAACCGTCGTCGAGGGGATGCGCCAGCGGCGCAGGCGAATGAATCCATTCGAGACCATGCGATTCAAGCGGAAGCGAATTGAAGAAAGGCGAGCCCGCCGCCATCGGGTGAACCGCGGATCCGAAGTCGTGGAGAAAGCCCGGCAGAGTGAGCGGAAGTGTACGCGCTGCGCCGCCGGGTTCCGGCTCGGCTTCGAAGACCTCGACGGAGAAGCCTGCTTCGGCGGCGACGATGGCTGCTGCGAGGCCATTGGGGCCGGCGCCGACGACCACGACCCTGCCGCGATTGCCGGTCATCGTTGCGGGCTTTCTAAATCTGGTAGTTCCACCATGTGGACGGTTCCGTTGGCGCGGAGCTCGAGCGTTGGCGCGTACTGGCCGAGTAATTCGCGTCGCCACCAGTTGCCGGTTTGGCGCTTCTCGTCCATGGAGGTGAACCAATATTGCCACAGCATGGCTCGCACCTGCCGGGGTGGCGCGGAGGGGAATGGATTGCCGGCGAAGAGGTTGAGGACATCTTTGTTGTTGGAGAGGAGGAGGATTTCGGTGTTGGGGACGAAGGCGTTGTTACGCCAGGTGTCGAGCGAGGCGAACCAGAGATTCCAGTCGAAGCGAGGTTGATAAGGCGCGTAGATTCCGGGCGGCTGGTTTAGCGCCAGTGATTTGTAGCGGAATGGATATGGCGTCCAGGTGGCGCCGTCGTTGGAGCCCTGGAATTCGATCTCGTAGCGGCCGCGGGTCATTACGGCGAAGAGACCGTACTGGTTGGAAATGCGAAACGGTTCGAGGGCCACGATCGGCAATGCCGGAAGCGGAGCGCTGCGGAAGAGAAGATGCACGAGCTGCGCGCTGGTGTTGTAGAAGATCCAGGTGAGTACGACGGCGGAGACGGCGAACTTGAAGGCGCGGAAGTGGCGCGGGAACATACGGGAATCGGCGGGGGGTTGAACGTCGGCGCGCTTATCGATCTCAGCGGAGCGGCGACGCAGACGATTCCAGATTCCGGCCAGGAAACGATCGTCGAGGAGGAGGATGCCCAGGAATAGGACGAGGTAGTTGAGGAAGGCGTAATTTGCGGTGGAGATCACGACGAACTGCCAGCCGGTGACGAGGAAAAACAAGAGGATGCGCCATCGGCGCGGGAGCAGGATCATCCAGATGAGGCCGAGTTCCATGACCAGGGTTGCGGCGACGGTGAAGGCGTGAAACCTGTGTGGGAGATGCTGGAGATACCAGCCGATCCAGGTTGGAAGCGGGCCGTTCTGGTAGTACTCGTCCATGGCGGTGAAGTTGCGCCACTGCGGATCGCCGCTGGCGAGCTTCACGATGCCGGATTCGAAGTAAATGCGCAGCCACTCCCATTGGAGCAGAAATAAGCTGGCGCGGGAGGGCGGATGAGAGCGTCCTAAGCCGGGCCAAAATCCTGGTGGAGCGAAGAACAAGGAGATAAAGCCGGCCTCGAGCAACATGCCGTCGGACTGATAAGAGGAGAAATCTCCGGCGGCGCTGACGAAGGCGAGAAAGCAGAGGAAGCAGATCAGCAGAGTTCCCCGCGGCCAGAGATTGAACAGTAGAAGGACGGAGGCGATCAGGCCGATCCAGCAGATGGCGACGATGGCGGGGTTGCTGGAGGAGATCCAGTAGAGCGAGGGCGCGTACCAGAAGCGGGAGATTCCATCGGTGGAGCGCGCGACCATCTGAAGGTAGTCGTGGGCGGGGAGAATGCCTTCGGTTCCGATGAGGCCCTTGACCTGACGGAGCAGCGAGTAGAACGCCGAGAGGTAAATCAGGGCGAGGGTGCGGAGGAAAATCCAGCGCACGAGCAGGCGGTTGGAGGCGCCGAACTCCGAGCTGAAGAGCCAGCGTACGCCGTGCTTCCACCACGGGACGGCTGGCTCGTCCGTTTCTGCGGGGTTGAAAAGGCTGTTGACCATTGCCGCGATTAGATGAACACAAATCGCCGCGCGGGGCTAGCGCCGGACGAGCCCTTGGGTGGTCAGATGAGCTGGCTCAGAAGTGACCCTGTCGAGAGAGCGCCGGTGAGTCCGGCAGTTCCGTAAGCCGATGCCGCGCTTGCTGCCAGGCTCGTGAAAAGGCTTAAAGGATCGGTGGAAGTGGTTGGATTGGTTTGGTTTGTCGGATCGGCCTCAGGAGAGTGATGGTGGTGACCATGGGCCATGTGGGACTGTTGCATATCGCGCTGGATCGAGGTGTAGTCCTGCTGAGCGGCGGACAAATTGCCGGACTTGAGATCGCTGCCGAGCTGCTGCATATCCTGCTGGATCGGGTTTTGAGAGGTGCTGCTGGTCGAGGTCGAGGAGCTTTGGGTCAGGCTGGCGAAGTCGCTTTGGGCCGCCGCGATGTTTCCGGATTGCAGATCGGCTCCCAGTTGCTGGAAGTTGGTTTTGATCTGTTGGTACTGATTGGACATTTGGGACTGGTACAGGTTGCTGGTAATTCCGTTGGTCATGGTCGGCCTCTCTGGGCGGTGGTGTTGCAGGAGGGATGCCATGGGAGGTTAGGCGAGTCCAATGTCCTATCGGGCCTTTGGGCAGGAATTTCGCAGGATTCACAAGAGTGTGACCGAAGTTTGCCAGAATCCTGTTGCTCGGCTGGTGCAGGTGGCGTCAAATAAATGTGCGCGAGCGGGCATTTTGCAATTTGTTTTGCGCCCGGTAGTGCAGGTTTGGTTTACGCGGTTGAAAGAAGGAGGAGTGCAATGAACGTAGAAGTCATTGGCAGACAGTACAACATCACTCCCGCCGTTCGTAAGGAGGTGGAAGCTGGACTCGAAAAGCTCACCAAGATTCTGGGTGATAGTTTTAAGAGCAAGGTGATTCTCTCCGTCGAAAAACATCGCAATATTGCAGAAGTAACGATTAAGCGCCGCGCCAATGATTTGGTCGGATTGGGGGAATCGACCGACATGCGCACGGCGATCGGCGAGGCGCTCGATCGCGTCGAGAAGCAGGCGCTGAAACATAACGGCCGTCGCAGAAATATCAAGCGCAAAGGCAAAGCGGATTGGAAGGAAACTCCGGACGAGCAGTCGCTCACAATCGCCGTCGGCGCGAGCGCTACTACTGCTGTGCCGGTGATGGTGCATAAATTTCCGTCGGTGACGCGCACGACGGAGGCGCACCTGACGCGCTCGCAGGACGCGGTCGCGCTGCGGCCGATGACCGTCGAGGAGGCGGTTAAGGAGTGCGAGTTCCGGGACCGCGAGGTGTTCGTGTTCCGCGATAAAAAAGGAAGAGTGAACGTGCTGCACCGTCGCAAAGACGGGAAGATGGAGCTAATTGAGGCTCCTTAGCATTTCAAAATGGAATCAATCGAGGGGCACGAGAGCGTGCCCCTTTTGTATTGGAGGGAGCAATGAGTTCAACGATTGAGCCATGGTTGCGTGGTACGCATCGAGAGATGCCGGCGCTGCAACGGGCGGTGATCCATGCGCTGGAATTGGCGGGAGAAGAACTGCGGCGTTGGTGTGGGTCTCTGACGGAAGAGCAGGTGCATCGGACGCTGCGCGATATTCCGTCAGTTGCATTTCACTTGCGGCATATTGCGGGAAGCGTCGATCGACTATTGACGTATGCGGAAGGGAATCAGCTGTCGGAGGCGCAGCTGGAGCGACTGCAAGCAGAATCTGTGGCAATTGGAAGCGCGGTGGATATCTTGGGCGAGGTAGATCAAACCTTGAAGGAAGCACTCGGTCGGGTTCGTGCGTTCCGAGCCGACGAAATAGAGAATCCACGCGAAGTCGGGCGAAAGAAGTTGCCGACTACGGTCGGTGGGCTGTTGGTGCATGTTGCGGAACACACGCTGCGGCATGTGGGTCAGGCGATCACGACAGCGAAGCTGGTCACAAGCTAAGCGATCGTTTGTTCTTGGAGCGAGTTGTTGGAATGCAGCTTCCTCTCTCGATTTAGGCCAACATCGCGGGCGGTTGTTGCCTCCTAGTAACTGAACGACTCCCAACAACCAGATTTTGCGTCGACTGCGGTTGGCGCGCATACCTAGATCTCAGCTGGAAGTTCTTCCAGCTTCACCCAATGCGAGGGATTATCCATGTATCACCATGTAAAGAAGATGATGTATACCGTCCACGTCGGTGCGCCTGATCCGCGTTTCGGCAACATGCTTCTAGAACAATTTGGCGGGGCCAACGGCGAGCTGGCCGCGGCCATGCAGTATTCGATCCAAGGATTCAATTGCGAGGATGTGGCGCGCAAAGACCTGTTGATGGATATCGGCACGGAGGAACTTAGTCACCTGGAAATTGTGGGCGCGCTGATTCGCATGCATCTCAGACCCATGAAGACAGAGCGCCTGGCGGCAGAGGCGGATCCGCTGATTGCGATTGCGGGCGGCGGAGGAGTTGGGCTCGTCAATTCGGTTGGAGACGCTTGGACGGCGGATTACCTGAAGATCACGGGCGATTTGGCGGTGGACTTGCGGAGCAATATCGCAGCCGAAGCGCGCGCCAAGATTGTGTACGAGCGGCTAATCTCGTTCACCGACGACCAGGGGACGAAGCAGGCATTGCAGTTTCTGATGACTCGCGAGATCACCCACATGCGAGCGTTCACGGCTGCGCTGGAGAGCATGGAGAAGCCGCCGTTCTCGATTGGAACGATTGCGCCGACTCCGGGGCTGGTGGATCAGTATGTGAACGCGTCAACCGGCGAGGGCGACGAGGGCGATGCGGACCGTGTTGGCCCGTGGAATAAGGGCAGTGGTTTGCACATTGTGGGCGTGGGAGGCAAAGAGGGCGAGATTTTGAACACCGCGCCTTATGATCCGAAGCCGGGATCGGAGACCACATCCAGGGTGGATTCGACGCCGGTGGGAGATCGGAAGATGATGCAAGCGGAAAAGGTGAAGAAAGTCGCTTAGCCGGCGGGCTGGAATGAAGGAGGTCTGCATCTGCAGGCCTCTTTTTATTTCACAGAGAAACCGAACTGCTGCAGGGCTTGGCGGGCGGACGCGCTGCTAAGGGATTGCTGGAACTTCTTCGCCAAGTCCACGTTCCTGGAATTTTTCATGACTACGACAGCTTGCTTGATGGGCGGATAGTCGCCGGTGGGGATTTCCACGAAATGGCCTGCGGTTTTCATCGTCGGATTGAGGGCGAGCGAGAGCGCGATGATGCCGACGTCCGCGTTTCCGGTTTGAGCGAAGACGGCGGTCTGGGAGATGTTCTCCCCGAGCACGAGCTTCGATGAGATTTGGTCGTAGATGCCTTCCGACTTCAGAGCGGCTTCCGCTGCTTTGCCATACGGGGCGTGCTGAGGATTCGCGATCGCGATTTTCTGGATCGAGGGAGTGGTCAGACTTTTCAGGCCTGAGGAGATGTCGACCTTCGATTCGTTGCGCGTCCAGAGAACTATTTTGCCGGTAGCGTATTCGGCCAGCGTTCCGGGAACGGTGAGGCCGGCATCCTGCAGTTTCTGGGGATACTGGACGTCGGCGGAGAGAAAGACGTCGAAGGGGGCGTTGTTCTGGAGCTGCTGGTAGAAGTTGCCGGAGGATCCGTAGGCGACGACGACTTTGGCGTGCGTGTCGCTTTCAAATTGCTGGATGATCGCGGGCAGCGCGGCGGTGAGATCGGCGGCGGCGGCGACGTGCAGCTCTTGTGCTTGGGATGTGGAGGCAACGAGGCAGAGGGCAGCGAGACAGAGCTTGCTGAAGCGCGACATGGTTCAAGGATACCGCGATGGATTACTTATTGAGGGAGCGATTTGAGCGCGGCTTCCAATTCGGCTGGCTTGAACCCGAACGGGCCGGGCCGGGTTTTGAAAACGATCTTGCCGTCGCGATCGATCAGATAGAGGCGATCGGGCCATCCGGTGTAAGCCTGCTCGGTGTGGTTATCGATGTTGTCGACGACGGCGGGGAACTTGATGCCGAGTTTTCGGACGCAGCTGCCGGCGATGGATTCGCGCTCCTGCAAACTCTTCGGTGAGGCGAAGAGCACGTTGTCTTTCACGTTGCTTTGCATCTGCCAGACGTCGGTGGGATGCGCCTCTTGAATGTAAACCGCGTAGAAGGCGACCTTGCCGGCGTAGGACTCAGCAAGCTTGTTGAGGGCAGGAACCTCCCGCCGGAAGGGCGGTCAGGTGTAGCTGCCGAAGACGAGCACCACCGGCTGTTTGCCGCGGAACGACGAAAGCTGAATGGTGCCACTCTTGTCGTAGGTTTCGAGGTTGAAATCGGGCGCGGTGTCGTTGACGTGAAGAGTGCCCTTGCGCGCCGAATTCCACATGGTCTCGAAGGGAAACAGGAAGTAGGCGGGCATCGGCATGCGCTTCATTACGTTGCCAAAGACCTCGGGCGGCTGTCGCATCGCCCATCCGATGAAAAAGACGAAGCAAATCCACACGACAAACAGGGTCGCCAGCGACCGTATCAGCAGTTTGCGACGGCGGCGTGGCTTCAGTTGCACGGGGACTGCGATAACCGCTTCACTCATTCGGGCAAGTTTTCAGACAGAAGTCAGATTGATGATCATCGATGTATCTGCGATGCCGGACAATAACATAAAAGCACTAGCGGAGCGATCTTCAAGGACGGATATCAGGGCTGAATTCGGATCATCACTACGCCGTGCGATGGAACGGTGGCGGAGTATTGATCCTTGAAAGCGCCGAGGTCTTTATGACTCCACAGGTCGCGCAAGTTGGCGGAGAGATGGCTCGGGTAGCCGAGATCGGTCCAGCGAACGGTGATTGTTTGTTCGGAAGCGCCGCGGTTCAGAAGTACTGCGGCCCGCGAGCCGTCGGATAACTCCTTGGCCCAGACTTCCAGGTCACCATTCTTGCTGACACGGCGGCCTTCCTTGCCGAGAGCATCCTGATCGATAGCGATCACTTCTTTATTGATGAGGATGTCGCGAATTTCCGGGCGCATGGTGCGGAGATCGTTGCCGGAGATCAGCGGCGCCGCGAGGATCGCCCAGAGACTGAAGTGAGCGCGGTATTCGGTGTCGGTCATGCCGCCATTGCCGACCTCGAGCATGTCGGGATCGTTCCAGTGGCCGGGGCCGGCGAAGCTTTCAAGGCCAACCTGTTCGTCGATGATGTCGAGGAATCCGTGCGAGCAGCAGGTACCGTCGGGCCACTTTTCGAGGCCCTGCCAGCGGTCCTTGATGTCGCCGGTGGTGCGCCAGAGATTGCCGATGCCGTTGGCCCACAACCAGGGTTTGTTGGTGCCCCATTCGCAAATGCTGAGAACGATCGGGCGGCCGGAGGCGTCGAGTGCGGCGCGGATGGTTTCGTACGATGCGGGGCCGTTCTGCGTGCCGACGTTGCACCAGTCATATTTCAGGTAATCGACGCCCCAGGCTGCGTATTGCAGAGCGTCCTGGTATTCGTGACCGCGGCTACCGGGGCGTCCGGCGCAGGTTTTGGTGCCGGCGTCGGAGTAGATGCCGAACTTCAATCCCTTGGCGTGAACGTAGTCAGCGAGTGCCTTGATGTCGGAGGGAAAATGCTGTGGGTCGGCAACGATGTTGCCTTTGGCATCGCGAGAGACCTGCCAGCAATCGTCGATGATGATGTACTGGTAGCCGGCATCTTTCATTCCGGTGGAAACCATGGCATCGGCGGTCTGGCGAATCAGGTTTTCATCGACGTTGCATTGAAACTTGTTCCAACTGTTCCAGCCCATCGGCGGCGTTGGCGCGAGGGCGGAGGAGTTGGAAACGGGCGCGGGCTGCGCGAAACAGGGAATCGCCATTGCCATGAGAAGCAGAATTACGAAGAAGAAATTTCGATTCGACATGTGGAATAGGCCTCGGTCCCGGAGTGCAGAAGATGTGAAGAAAACCGGTTCACCAATGCGCGACTAGTATATTTCAGGTATTGCTCGCGTCGTTGACGCACCGTAGAGTCTCGCTCCATTACCACAAAGATGTGGGGGATGGCGTGAGAAAGATTCTGTTGTTGTGTGCAGCGCTCCTTTTTGCGCTCGCTGCGTACTGCCAGGAAGCTGCAACCGCGAGCCTGACGGGCAGCGTTGCGGACCCGACCGGCGCGTTGGTTTCCGGGGCGCAGGTCACCGTCGTTAATCAAGCAAACGGAACGCGGCGCGAGACGGTAACGGGAACCACGGGCCTGTTCGCACTCAACGATCTTACGCCGGGAGACTACGAAGTCCGGGTGAGCGCGAAGGGATTTGCAGAGAGCACTGCGGCGGTGCATCTCACGGTCGGACAGGCGGCGAACGTGCGCTCGCTGGTGAGCGTGGCCAAAGCTGAGCAGAAGGTCAGCGTCTCCGAGGGCACGCCAATTCTCGAGACGAATACATCAGTGGTGGACGGCATCATCGATTCGAAGGACATCGAGAGCATTCCTCTGAATGGGCGCAATTTTCTTGAGCTGGCGCTGCTGATGCCGGGGAATGCACCGGCCCCGAACTTCGATCCCACCAAATCGGATACGGTTCTCATTTCGTCCACCGGACAGCTGGGCCGCGGCGAAAACATCATGATCGATGGCTCCGACGACAACGATGACGTGGTCGGAGGAATGTTGCTCAATATCCCGCAGGATGCCGTTCAGGAATTCCAGATAGCGACCAATCGTTTTTCGGCTGAGCTCGGTCGCTCGACTTCGTCGGTGGTGAACGTGCTCACGAAGTCGGGGACCAACGATTGGCATGGAACCGCGGCAGTGTTCGCGCGCGATAAGGCTTTGCAGGCCGCGCCGGATTCATTCGGCGCCGATGTGGGCGAAACCCCGCCATTTCGACGCGAGCAGTACACCGGGTCGATTGGTGGTCCGATCGTGAAGGACAAAGCCTGGTGGTACAGCTCGTTCGAATACCGCGACCAGATGGGCGGAGTGCTGGTGGGCGAGCGCGACCTTGCTACCCAGACGATCAACACGAGCTTCGCGGCGGAGCCGCTGACCGATCTGCTCGGCACAGTGAAGTTCGACTGGCAGCTGACGCCGAAAGACAGCTTGACGGCCCGCTATTCGATCGAGCGCTTTGACGGCACTTCGAACAGCGCTACCGACCGTGCGTTGGGAACGGCGTCGGAATTGCAGGATTCCGTCAATCACTTTCAGGACATGACGACGGCGTGGACGCGCGTGATCAGCCCACGAGTGGTGAATCGTGCGCAGTTCGCGGTGAACCTCTTCCAGAACGATACCGATCCTACTTCGAGCGGTCCGCAGATCGATTTCCCGAGCATCGAAGCTGGGTCGTCGTACCGGGTACCGCAACAGACACGGCAACAACGGCTGCTGTGGTCGGACACGGTGGACTGGACACGCGGTAAACACAATTTCAAGTTCGGCGGCCAGCTCCAGCGCGTGGGTGCGGACTTTAACCTGGGAGTATTTCAACAAGGTTTTGTGCAGGCGGTCGAAGATTTTCCGGACTTCGATCGTAACGGCGACGGGGTGGTGGACGATCGCGACCTGCTGTTTGCGGTTGGACTAATCAGCGCTACGCCCACGCGTCCGCTGATCATTCCGGATGCCGACAACAACTACATGGCGGCCTTTGCGCAGGATGACTGGCGCATTCACCCGCAGCTCACGCTCAACCTCGGGCTGCGTTACGAACTCGACACCGACGTGAAGGATGTGGGGCACTACGACCAGATCAATCCGCTGGCGCAGCCGTTCCTGGTGGGTTCGCGGCATCCGGATTACCACAACTTTGGGCCGCGCATCGGATTCAATTGGGCGAATCGCCGTGCCGATTTCAGTATCCATGGCGGCTATGGGATCTACTACGACCGCATCACGCTGGAAATTGAATCGTTAGAGCGCGGCGAAGATGGACGCGCGCTGGCGATTGACGTCCACGCCGGAAACGCGATCAGCGATCCGACAACGGGAATGCCGGTGTATCTCGACTCGACGGGACACTTCGTGCCGGGCGCTCCCACACTCGCCGATCCATTTTCCGGATTCATCATTCCGGGAGCGGGCGCCGGCGGGATCAACATCATCGACAACAAAATGCAGAACCCGATGGTGCAGCAATTCAATCTCGGCTTCCAGTGGGAGTTTGCCACGAACTGGGTGCTGCGCGCGGATGGGCTGCACGACTTCGGCCAGCACTTCATCATCGGCGTTCCTATCGGAACGGTTTACAACCCGGTGGTTGGCGGCCCCGATGTGATCAAGGACCTGCAGTCGAGCGTGAACACCCACTACGATGCGATGTTCTTGACGGTAGACCATCGCTTCTCGCAGCGCTTCAGTTTCCACTCGGCGTACACGCTGTCGAAGTCGCTGGACTATGCGAACGACGACCAGATTCCATTCTCCAACGGGCCGCTCGATCCCACGGACCTACATCGTGAGTACGGAGCGGCGCCGAACGATCAACGCAACCGGCTGGTGGTGTCGGGGACCGCGAACTTGCCGTTTGGCATTCAGTTCGCGCCGATCTGGACGCTGGCATCGGCGGTGCCGATGGATATCCTGCTGCCCGACGGCAGCACGCGGATACCTGAGATCCAACGTAATGCGGGTGGCCGTGAATTTCACAGTGCTGCCCAACTGAATGCGTTCATTACGCAGCTCAATGCCGCTGGTGGCGTGGATGGATCGCCTCTTCCGCTGGTGAATAGCAACGCCAAGTTTGGCGAGTCGTACGATTCGTTCGACATGCGGCTCTCGCGGACATTCCGTCTTGGGGAGCGCGCGAAGCTCGATCTGGTTGGCGAGTGCTTTAACCTCTTTAATCGCGTGAATGTGCTGGGAGTGTCGAATACCAATTATTCTGGATACAACAATGTGCTGGTTCGGGACAACAACGATCCGACATCGCCGGGTTATCTACGTTCGTCGGCATTCGGTCAGCCGGAAACCACGGCGGGCGGCGTGTTTGGATCGGGCGGTCCGCGGGCGTTCCAGCTAGCTGCGAGGTTCAGCTTCTAAGAGAGCGATTGAGAAGACTTTTATGAGTGATGAAGGTCCTAAGTACGAGGCGCCCGGTACGAAGATTCGGATCATCGAGGATGCCGAGGCCGCGGGCGAAACCGCGGCTGCGTATGACGCTTGGCGTGCGAGTTCCGGGCGACAGCAAGTGCCTGGGATCATCAAGTGCTTCGGGTCGCGTCCTGATTTTCTGAAGCAGGTGGTCGAGTTTTCGAACACCATCCATTTTTCAGAAGGGCACTTGCCGCGCCGGCTGAAAGAGATGATTGCGAGCTACGTCTCATACCTGAACCGGTGCCCATATTGACTGGACAGCCATGCGTACTTCCTGCGTGTCCAGGGAGCAGATGAAAAATGCGTGCAGGCGATTTTCGAAGGCAAGCTCGATGAGGCGGGGCTCAGCGACGCCGAACAGGCGTTGATGCACTACACCGAGCTCATTACGAACTCGGCGAGCCGGTCGACCGAGGCGGATGTGCAGAAGTTGCGCGATGCAGGGTTCAGCGAAGATCAGATTTCCGAGGCGGTGTACATCATCGCCATGTTCGCGTTCTTCAATCGCGTCGCTGATGCTTTTGGCATTCCGGCTCAGAACTATTTGATTACGGGGAAAGTCACACCTTGATGCGGCGCGCACGCATGCGGCACTTATAATCGAGCAGAATCTCGAACGTTTTGAGGTCTCTGCCCGAGTGCCTAAGCTCCGTTTCATTGCCGCCGCGTGCGTCCTTTCTTTAACCAGCCTTGGTTTCTCTGCGGATAAGAAGATCGATCCGGCGGAAGCTGCGCGCCTTACCAACCTTGGAGTGGCGCTGATGAACCAGCAGCGCATGGATAAGGCGGTCGAGAAGTTTGACCTCGCGCTCCAGCAGGACCCGGCGCAGACGACGGCGGAATTGGATAAGGGAATTGCGCTGCTCAACCTGCAGAAGCTTTCAGAAGCCGAGACGGCGCTGAAAAATGCGGCAGGCGCCAAGCCGAGCGATCCTCGGACCTGGTGCAACCTTGGGCTTCTAAATCGCGCCCTTGGTAAGTACCAGGAGGGCATCGACGATTTCCAGAAGGTCGTCGCGATCGATCCTACTGATGCCGATTCCTATTACCTGATGGGCTCGCTGCACGTTCAATTGCAGCAATACGACCAAGCGATCGTTGCGTTTCAGACGGCGCTGAAGATCAATCCGCTGCATGCTTCGGCTGAGTTCGGGCTGGCGCGGGCGATGCAGCGCTCCGGGCAGGCGGAAGCTGCGCGCGAGCATCTGCATATCTTCGAACACCTCACGCACGACAAGATTTCGGCGGCGATGACGCTGGCTTACGGGGAACAGGGGCGTTATTCGACGGCGGAGGACGTGCACTCCGATGCGCCGCAGGTGGGGGAGATGATCCCGGTTCGATTTGTGGAGCAGGCGGTTGAGAGCAAAGCGGCGAATGCCAATCCTGCGGTGCCTTCCGGCGTTCCTGGTGGTGGCATGTGCATGATGGACGTCAACGGGGATGGCCGAAACGACTTGATTCTGCTTGAGTCGGGCGATCACGCGATGCGGGTATTTCTCGATGAGGGGAAAGGTCGATTTAAGGAAGCTCCAGCGGCGGAGTTCGGGCTCGATCTGAAGGGCAGCGGGGTTTCGTGCGCGGTCGGCGACTTTGACAACGATGGACGTCCCGACTTAGCGGTAGCGCTGGCGGATCGAATTGTTCTCTACAGGAACGTGAGCAATGGGAAATTTCAGGATGTCACGAAAACTGCGGGGATTACGACGCTGAATCATCCAGCGGGGATCACGTTCGTGGATTATGACCATGATGGGGATCTTGATTTATTCGTTGCTGGTAGCAAGGAAGGGGCCGGCGGCAATGTGGTGTGGCGCAACAACGGAAATGGAACGTTCACGGAATGGACCGGTGCTACGGGGATGCAGGGCGTGGGATCGAGCACTACGGCCGTGCTTTCGGATTTAAATAATGACCGTGCTGTCGATTTGCTCGTGACGGGTGAGGGTGCGCCGACGGTGTTTTTTAATCGCCGTGAAGGCAAGTTCGATGCGGTGCCACTGTATGACGAGAAGCTTCCGCCGACGGTGGGCGCCTACGTTTTCGATTTCAATAAAGACGGATTTATGGATGTAATGCTCACCCATGCTGGTGCGCCGGGAATTTCGCTGTGGAAGAACGTGGACGGGAAGCGCTTCGAACGCGTGCCGCTGCCGATTGATGACGCCATTCGCGGGTGGGGCGTGACGGCGATTGATTTCGATAACGATGGGTGGATCGATATCGCGGCCGTGGTGGAGACGACGCACGGAGCTGAGGTGCGGGCGCTGAGAAATATGGGCGCTGCGGGATTTGTCGATGTGACCAAAACACTCGGCCTCGACAAGGTTCAGCTGCAGCAGGCGCGCGGGATCGTAGCGGCGGATGTCGATGGCGATGGGGCTGCGGACTTAGTTGTGACGCAGGTTGGGGCAGCGCCGGTGATCTTGCACAACGACGGTGGAAATCGCAATCATTCGCTGCGGATTTCTCTCGCCGGTCTTGCCGATAACAAATCCGGGACGGGGACGAAGGTCGAAGTGTTCGCCGATGGACTGTGGCAGAAGTGGGAGGCCGTCGGAGGCGCCGGTTATTTATCGCAGGGCCCGAACGAGATCATCGCGGGGCTGGGCAAACACACGAGCGTGGATATTGTTCGCATGCTTTGGCCCACCGGAGTGCTGCAGGATGAAACGGAGATCGCACTGGATAAGCCGGTGGCTTTCACCGAACTGGATCGTCGGGGTAGCTCGTGCCCGACGCTCTTTGCGTGGGATGGCAAGGAGTATCGCTTCGTGTCCGATGTGATCGGCGCGGCGGTGATCGGGCACTGGGTTTCGCCGACGGAAAAGAACAACGCCGATCCGGATGAGTGGATCAAGATTGAAGCGGACCAGATCAAGGCGCGGGATGGAAAGTTGAGCCTGCGCTTTGGCGAGCCGATGGAGGAAGTGAACTTCATCGACCAGGTGCGACTGGTGGCTGTGGACCATCCTGCGAGCACGCAGGTTTATCCCGATGAGCGATTTCTTGATACGCCACCTTTTGCCAGTGGCAAGGTGGTAGAGACGGCGAAACCGCATCCGCCATCTGGAGCGTGGGATAACGATGGCCACGATGTGATCGATCTGCTGCGCTATCACGATCATCAATACGTTCGTGATTTCCACAACCTGAGCTATGCGGGATACGCCAACCTGCACGCGCTAACGCTCGATCTAGGTGAGTGGACCCCGAAGGCTCCGCTACGGCTGTTTCTGCAGGGGTTCATCGAGTACTTTTCTGCGAGCTCAATGTATGCCGCATGGCAGGCGGGGATTTCTCCGGTTTCACCTTATGTCGAGGCGCAGATGCCGGATGGATCGTGGAAGCGCGTGATCGATGACATGGGATTTCCCGCGGGATTACCCCGCATGATCACCGTGGATCTTACTGGCAAAATACCGGTGGGCAGCCGTAAGATCCGGATCGTGACGAATCTGCAGATCTACTGGGACCAAATCCTTGTCGATAATGCAGTTCCGACGGCTGCGACGCGAGTTACTGAGCTTACGCTGTCGTCTTCTGACCTGGAATTTCGCGGGTATCCACAGCAAATTGACGGAAAGACACCGGGAGATTTGACGTACAACTACGAAAATGCCAGCCTCACCGGCCCATTTGCCCGCGAGCGCGGCGCTTATACGCGTTATGGCGACGTCACAGACCTATTAAAAAGCGTGGACGATCACTACGTGATTTTCGGCAGCGGGGAAGACATCGATTTGGAGTTCAGTGCAAAGTCGTTGCCGGAATTGCCGGAGGGCTGGAAGCGCGACTACTTTTTCTATGCCAACGGATTTGTGAAAGACATGGACTTTTACGAGGCCGCGCCGTTCACGGTGGCGGACCTGCCGTTCCATCGCATGTCCACGTATCCGTATGCGGCCGGCGAGCACTATCCGGACGATCTCGACTCGACCGCCTATCGGCTGGAGTGGAATGACCGGTTTGACTCCGGCGCGCCTGACAGCAGTCATTATGGATTCCGGTACGAGAAGCGCAGTCAGTAGAAGGTGAAGGCGAGAAATTGACAGAGATCACGACTCGTTCCGCTACAGAAATCCTGAGGCTGATCCGCGAAAGGGAAGTATCTGCAGTCGAAGTTGCCGAAGCGCACATTCACGCGATTGAACTGCTCAACCCGAAGTTGAATGCGCTGGTCGATTTCGATGCCGATCGCGTTCGTGGTTTTGCGCGCGCGGCGGAGGGGCATTCCGGGCCGCTGGTGGGGCTTCCGGTCACGGTGAAGTCTTCGATTTCAGTGGCCGGACATAAGTGCGAGTTGGGCAGTGCGTTTTATAGTGGCAACATTCCGAAGGAAGATGCGACCGTTGTCGCGCGACTTCGTGCTGCGGGAGCGGTGATTCTCGGAACCACCAATGCTCCTGAGCTGCTGATGGCCTATGAGACGGACAATCTTCTGTACGGCCGTTCTTCGAATCCATGGAACTTGGATTATTCCGCAGGCGGCTCCAGTGGCGGGGAAGCGGCTGCTATTGCGGCGGGGGTGTCGGCGGGTGGATTGGGCAGCGATAGCGGAGGATCCGTGCGGCAGCCGGCGCATGCTACGGGAATCTGCTCGCTTAAGCCTACCGCCGGGCGGATTCCGGCGACTGGACATATCCCGCCGTGCATCGGTCCGTTCACAACGCTCGGCGCAATCGGGCCCATGGCGCGAAGTATCGAAGACGTCTCGCTGCTTTTTAAGGTGCTCTCGGGACGGGATCCTGTCGATCCTGCGGGAGTGCCGATCGCGTTTCGTGCGCCGTTGCTCGACGATCTCAAGCACATTCCTATTGGTTATTTCGAAGACGACGGGCTGTGTCCGGTGACAGCTGAGACGCGCGAAGCTGTGCAGTCTGCGGTCGTGATGCTACGGCAATCGGGGTTCAACGTGCATCCGTTCCGGCCAGCGACCCTCGAAGCTGCACGAAAGCTCTGGTGGACATTCTTCGTGCGGTGCGGCGCCATGTTCGACGAGGCGATCATCAAAGGCCGTCACGAGAAGCTGAGTCCGACGTTTAAAGACTTCCTGGAAATTGCAAACGCAGAGCTGCCCCTGTCGGGTGAGGAATTGCTCTTCGCGTGGGCCGAGAGCGATTTGATCCGTAGCAAGATGTTGGCCGAGATGCAGGCGTTTCCAGTGTGGGTGTGCCCGGTGTCGGCAATTCCGGCGTTCAAGCATGGCGAGCGGTCGTGGATCGTCGACGGGCAGGAAGTTAAGTACCTCGACGCGATGCGTTATACGCAATGGTTCAATTTGTTGGGCGGTCCGGCGGCGGTGGTACCGGTTGGTAGGAGCCCCGAAGGTCTACCGATAGGGGTGCAGATCGCGGCAAGGCCGTTCGATGACGAAATCGCGTTGGGAATTGCCGATGCGATTGACCGCGAGTTCGGCTATCGCGTTCCGCCCATATGCAATGCGCTCACTGCGCCGTCGGTTCACCCGTAGATTGAAATTTTCCGCTGGAAGCCAGCACGCCACGAATCTTTGACCGGTTCGGTCCTGCTTGAGCGATCGCTTTCTTGATGGTTGTGAGGGCCTGAACCAACGATGTGCCATCTGGTTCACGGAAGATCCATGCGATGTTGGTCGAGGTCAGCGAGCGGTCGCTGGAGACTGCGATTACGGGCACGAAAGCTTTGACTGCGATCTGCTCCGCGAGATGGCTCGATGCGCGATCCAAGGTGATGATGCCGAGCACCTGGTCGTCGTAGACGGCGTGAACCAAGGCGTCAGAAGCCTTGCCCCATGGGAGTTCCGAGGGAATCGCGATTGGCGCGAGATTCGCTTGGGTCAAGGCCTGCACAACCGGTTCGGCACGAACTAGTTCGTCGGCATGAGGTCCAAATACTGCAATCTTGCGCTGGGTGGCTTTGATGTCCGAGGTTTCCGGACCCGCATACGAAACGCCATCTTCGCCGACGCGGGCGTACACCTTCTCCATGGACGCCTTGCGATAAATGATTGCCCCGTTGCGCACCGTTCCCAAATACATCGGGCGAGTCTCTTTATTGTTGGGATCGAAGGTCATTTCACCGGTGACGCCGGTGTAGGTTTGCAGCCCGTAGAGTGCATCGCGGATGTTGGCGCGATTCAGGCCGCCGGCACAGATTGCGTGCAGCAGGATTTGCATCTGATCATAGGCGAGCGCCGCGAAGTGATCTGGAGCTTCGTTGAAGCGTGCCGTGTAGCGCGCGTTAAAATCCTGCCACGCTGGAGCGGAGCTACTCGGGTCATACGGATAGACGGCTTCGAATCCCTCAGCGGCTGATCCCGCTTGCGCGAGCAATTCGTCGCCGATGGTGCGATGGCTGCCGAAGACGCGCTGATGCATGCCGAGTTCTTGCATTTGTTTCAAGATGAGGGCGGCTTTCGGCTGGTCTGTCCAAAGCACAATGCCGTCGACTCGCGAATCCTGGATTACGCGCAGTTGGCGGCGGAAGTCAGTATCGGCGGGCAGGAACTTCTGCTCGATCACCACGGGATGGCCGAGGCGACGCGAGGCGTCGCGGAACCTGGGCACACCGAAGCGTCCATAGCGATCGTTGACGCGGAGGATGGCGACGCGCTTAAGACCGACTTCACTGTAGATTCGGCGCGCCAAGGTGTAGGACTGCACGCGGTCGTCCTGAATATCGGTGAAGTACCAGGGGATGAGGGTCTCGGGAATGGTGGGATCCGTGGAGGCGCTGTTGACGATCGGAACTTCCGCCCGTAGCGCCACGCGTAGTGCGATATGCGTGGTGTCGCCGCTGATTGATCCGAAGATTGCCCAGACCTTGTCGTCGTACACAATCTTCACGACTTCGTTGCTAGATGCGCCCCAGATCGCGGAGTCGTTATGCAGCATGAGGCGAAACGGTTTGTGGCCGTAACCGCCGGCGACGTTGGCTTCGTCAATCGCCAACATCGCTCCGTTTAACATGCGCTTGCCCAAAGCAGCGTCGGGATGGTTCTCCAGCGGCGCGATGAAGCCGATACGCACCTCGTCCACAGACGTGACCACCGGCGTGGTTCGGGCGGCGCCGTTGTACTCGACGAGATCGGTGTAGTGCTGATAGTAGGGAACCGTGAACTTCGCGAACGGACGCAGGTCTTCCGGCTCTTGTGCATACGGTTTCATCGACCGCATCGCGGGAGCTCCGGGCGGATTGCTGCCGCATGCGCAACCGGTGAACGTCTGCGCGATGGCACCACTACACAAGCCGAGAAGCAGAGCAAGAATGAGCAAGCGCCGCATGGCTACTCCTTATTTTTCGGAACGCGGAACATTGCGATGGCTTCGATCTCTACCAATAGCTCGGGCCGACAAAGTTTTGCCTGAATGCCGGTGGATGCGGGAAGCGGATCCAGACCTTGTTCTTTGAAAAAAGCGGTGCGTTCTTCGTTGAACTCGGCGTAATCGCGATCGATATCGCGGAGGTAGCAGCTGGTGCGGACGATGTCTTTCCAAGTGGCGCCCTCGGCTTTCAACAGAGCCGTGATGTTGGAAAACGTGCGACGGCACTGTGCCCGGAAATCGCCGATATGAATGCTTACGCCGGCTTCGTCGATGCTGGCGGTTCCCGAGATGAGCAGGACCACGAGGCCATTGAGGTCGATGCGCATGCCGCGCGAAAACGAACTCGGCTTGGCGTAGGCGTAGGCTTCGTTTAGAACGTCGTGGTTGGTGATGGCGCGTTTTTGAATCGGCGCAGTGCCGACTTCCTGCAAGAGTTCATGGACGGTCATAAATCTCTCCTATAAGTGCAGTGCTATTTCTTTCGAATGCCGTGACTGAGGCCTTTGGCGGTTGCGACCCAGAGGTCGTCGCCTTGAAAATCGATGCCCAGCACATAGTTATGCGCGGGGGCGGAGGTCACCGGGATGTCGGTGATTGTGCCGTCCGCATCGCGGATATACATTTCCGGTTTGCCTGAGCCCATCGCGGGGCGGTAGACGGCCCAATTTATGCCGTCGTAGTAGGCGAGCCCTTTATCGGTGGAGAACCAGGCGCGATCGGCATCGACGGCCTTGACCTGGTTCGTGAAGTTGCTGGGCAGGCCGCTGTCTTTAGTGAGGAAGTTGTGCCAGCTGCGGCCGTCGTAACGGCTGTCGCCGAAGTAGGTTGCTACCCAGAGCACTTTGTCGACATAACTCACCGAAGTGGTGATTTCGTGGATCAGGCCTTGGTCCTTGAAGAGAACGATCTCGTTTTCACCGTCGGGATCGTTGTAGTCCTTCCAACGTTCGGTCTTGAGGTCATATTCCAGAACGCCGCCGCCCCAGACCGCGTAATAGACTTTGTCGGAGCCGACCGAGACGCTGTAGGTCCAGATCTCGTACATCGGAGTGTTGCGTTCGTTGAAGAGGCTCCACTGTCCGGTACGCGTGTTTAAGCGGCTCGCACCCGCGGCGGTGGCAGTCCAGATGTAGTCGCCCTGCACTGCGACGCCGTAGACGACGTCGTTGCTGAGCCCGGAATTGAGCTGGTTGTAGGTGTCGATGCGGCCGGCAGAGACGTGGCTGAGGCCGCCCATGGTGCCGACCCAAAGGTCTCCGGTGCGTTTGTCGAGAGCGAGCGAGAGGACTGCGCGGTGGGCTAGACCGTCGGCGGTACCGTAGACCTTCCATTTGCCGCCTTGCAACATCGCGAGGCCGATTTCCGTGCCCGCCCATATCCGGTCGCCGTCCACCAGAACGCAAAACACGTGATCGTTGGGGAGGCCGTTCGCGACGGTGAAGTTCTGCCAGTCGTAGCGCGGCATATCGGGCGTCGCAGCGATGAGGGGCAACGCAATCGCCAGTATCGCGGTCAAGAGCCAAAGGCGCGATTTCATAGGGTCCTCAGGTATTCGATCAAGTCGTTCAACTCATCCTTTGTCAGGTCGTTGGTGACGCCGTGGGTGTCCTTGGGATTGAAGATCGTCCAGATCTCTTCCATCGTGCGTGCAGATCCGTCGTGCAGATAGGGCGCGGAGTAGGCGACGTCGGGCAGGTGCGGGACGTCGATCTTCGGCGAGCGGTCGGTCGACTTGCCGGTGCCAACATCGAACTGCTGGTTGTTGGTGTACTTGGGGCCGCTGTGGCAGTAGGCGCACTGATTTTCTTTCGGGATCGCTCGGCCGTCTTTGTAGGCAACGCGCTGGAAGATGGCCTTGCCGCGTTCTTGCGCTGCGGTCATCTCACCGCCGGGAAGGCGATAGCGATTGGGGCGCACGGGAAGCGCCATCACAAAAGTCACGAGGTTTGCTAACTCCTCGCTGTTGTAACTTTGCGAGCGATAGAAAAACTTCTCGGTACGAGGGCCACATTCCGTGGCCATGTTGGGATTGCCGCCATTCCACTTGAACGGTTCGGTTCCGCTGAGGTCTTCGATGGAGCGGTTATCGACGATGTCTTTGCCGAAGCCGTCAGGTTCGAGGTCCCACTGCATGCCGTCGAAGGTGGCATCGATGTGGCAGTTGGCGCAGCTGAACGGGCCCTGGAAGGAATATTTCGCGTTGTAGAAGATGCGTTCGCCCTGGCGCAGAGCGTTGTAATCCTTGCGTCCTCCGAGATCGATGGTGGAGACGACCTTGTCGGTGCGGGTGCTAATAACGGCGATGGTGTCGTCGAGGCGATTGGCGACGTAGAGGCTCTTTCCATCCGGAGAGAGCACGAGGCCGCG